>Ga0209463_1000384_pt1 | contig 37492 bp, 33 predicted proteins | sample AgamicMgSfrz_FD_187169 | JGI IMG/M metagenome (GOLD analysis project Ga0209463, IMG submission 187169) | Agave microbial communities from Guanajuato, Mexico - Mg.Sf.rz (SPAdes) (version 2) | ecosystem: Host-associated > Plants > Phyllosphere > Phylloplane/Leaf | place: Guanajuato, Mexico...
GTTTTTATTCCATTATGGGCAAGTTCCATTTCAATCCCTTGACGAATCGATAGAAAATAAGGATCACTTATTTCTTCATCCAATGATTGAGTTAGCATAATACCAACATGTTTTGTATCCTGCTGTTTTTGCTTTAACCGTCTTTCTAAGATCGTTTCATAACCGAGCTCTTTGGCAACTCGAAGAATACGTTCTCTTGTTTTTGCCTGAACGGTAAGCGTATGATCATTATTTAGCACTCGTGAAACAGTTGATGCTGATACATTCGACTTATCCGCAATTTCTTTAATCGTTGCCATGTTTAAAACCCTCTTCTTGTTTCTTTTAAAACCAGTAAACTTTTCTTTCAAACCACTAATATAATTACCTGGCATACACGAATAATAACACCTTTTGAAAAGGCTTTCAAGATAAAAAATATATTTTTTTCAAAAAATTTTGTGATTTCCATTTTACAAACGCCTATTAACACAGGAATTTACATGAGAAATTGTTTTTTTGCCGGTAAATATTTTAGTAAAATTATACTGTTAAGTTAGTTTTCAATACCTCTATCCTAACAAAAAGGAACTGTTTCTCAGAACAAGTTCCTTTTTTCCTTATAAGGTTGGCAAATTTATGGCCGTATTTATATTTTGCAAATTAAGATTCATTTGCTCTTTCGGTTCCCACGCATTGTACCAGCCTTTTTCAGTCATATATGTTGAAAGCATTTCATGCATATCTAAGGCTTCATCCAAATGGCGAGCGAGTATTGCTTTAATTTCCGGATGCCCTGTTTCGGTTATGGCCATCGCATAATTTCTTACTCCGCTTTTTGCCGAAATCAATAGGTCTGTTGCTATCATTTGATCTGTTAAGGCATCCAGTCCTGTTAAATATTCAATAATGGAATTCATACACGCTTCACTCCTAGTCCTTCCAGCTCTGTTGCTTTTGCTAAAATAGTTGAAAATTCTTGTAGCTGTCTAGTTGAAATATCTACATCTCTCAACATCATCTCTTTTAACTGAGGGTCTGTAACGAGAGCGCGCATTGTTTTTGATTTAGTTAAACAAATCGTCTTAAAAGCTGCCAATTCTTGAACTTCTAATACTTCATGTAATACATAATCCATTTTTCTCGCCTGCCTTCCTTATGGTTTTAAAACAACTTTTATACAATTATCTGTTTTCGTATCAAAAATTTCGTATCCTCGTTTTGCTTCACTAAGTGGCAAAACATGACTTACTACATCGCCTGGATCAATTTTCCCAGTAGAAACTAATTCAAACATGTATGGCATATAATGAATAACTGGAGCTTGTCCAGAGCGGATGTTGACATTACGTTGTGTAATATCTCCTAACGGAAAACTATTATATCTTCCACCATATACGCCAGTGATTTGGATCGTTCCACCTTTCCGAACGGCTTGAGCAGCCATCACAAGAGCATTTATCGTTCCACCTTGCAGCTTCAATCCACTTGCAAGAAATTCTAAATCAGTCATCTTCCCATCCATTCCAACTGCATCAATAACAACATCGGCTCCACCTTTTGTTATTTCTTTTAAATAAGCACCCACATTTTCTATATGTTCAAAATTAATGATTTCTACATTATTGGTACGCTTCGCATGTTGTAGTCGATAATCAACATAATCTACTGCAATGACACGCTTTGCACCTTTAAGCCAAGCGAATTTCTGGGAGAAAAGTCCAACTGGTCCACAACCAAAAACAATTACTGTATCCCCTTCTTTCACTCCTGCATTCTCTACACTCCAAAAACCAGTCGTCATGGCATCAGCAATAACAGTTAGTTTTTCATCCGGTTCTTCACATGTTTCTGGAATCTTAAAGTGAGTGAAATTCGCAAAAGGCACTCTTAAATATTCTGCTTGCCCACCAGGATAGCCACCAGCACTTCCTGAATAGCCAAAATAAGCTCCAATATCTCCATTATCATTTGAGTTATCACATTGGCTTTCCAAATTACTTTTACAATATTGACACTCACCACAAGCAATATTGAAGGGGATTATAACACGATCACCTTTCTTAAGCTTCGTTACTCCCGGGCCAACTTCTTCAACAATCCCCATTGGCTCATGTCCAATAATATAGTTTTCTTGTAAATTCGACATCATTCCGTGAATCAAATGCAAATCAGATCCGCAAATGGCTGTACTCGTGACCTTGATAATCATATCATCTGGCTTTAAAATCTTTGGATCCTCTACTTCCTTTACTTCCACATTTTTAATACCTTGATATGTTACTGCTTTCATCTACATATAACCTCCATGTCTAATGTTGATCCGGCGTGCGATCAAACATGCCTTTTCGATTTGTTTCAACAGGAAATAAATTCATATTGCCAATCATGATCGTATTCTTTGCAGAAAGCTGATCTAATTGATACTGCTCGCTTAAATCATGAGGGTGAAACCATTTTTTCTCGATCATTAATTCGGTTATTTCTTGATGCATGCTTATTGCTTGTTTAAGCTGTTTTCTTAAAAGAACTCTTAATTCTGGCGATGCTGTTTCTGTTAAAACTGTCGCGATATTTCTGACACTCTCTTTTGCTCGAACAAGAAAATCCATCGCAAATGTCATGTCTGCAATCTCTGGCATGTTTAAAGCATTAATCGGATCTAAATGATCATGATTCAATGAGTAACACCTTCCTCTCCATTTATAATTGGTGTTGGACGACTTTGCGGAACATCTGTTTCAAATGGCGCCTGCTGGTATATTTCTCTTAGTTCAGAAAGGGCTTGAATCGATTGATTTACATCTTTTTTCATTAAATCTTTCAAATCTTGATCAAAAACAAGCCCTTGCATTAATTTTGATTTCGCAAGACATAGTGTTTTGAAATTAATTACTTCATGTAAGTCCAGTGATTCATGTAGTGCTAGTTTTTTTGATTCCATGGCATCTATATCCTCCATACTAATATGAATTACCTAGATATTTTCCCCATATAAAGTACTCAATCCCCTAGCAATTTTTAACGTTTTGCGTAGGGTATAAAAATGATAATTGTTGTCATTTATTTTTTAAAAAATGATATGTACATATTTCCTTTAATGTTCTTAATCGTTTTGCTCATACTAATAAAGCAAACGAATTCTCGAAAGGATTAGGTTCTTATGCTAAATAAACAAGAAATGTCCCATTTTCAAAAAATATTGGATGAACAAAAAAGAGATCTAGAAGAAAGATTTGAACAAAATGACAACTTGGATTTGAAACATGGACATTACCATGAATCTGTTGGGGAACTATCTAGTTATGATAATCATCCAGGAGATGAAGGAACAGAGTTATTTGAAAGAGAAAAAGATATCGCACTGGCGGAACATTATCACCATGAGTATATGGGGGTATTACATGCATTAAAAGCAATAGAAGAAGGAACATACGGAAAGTGTACAGAGTGTTCTCAAGATATCCCGATTGAGAGGCTGGAAGTTATACCTACTACCCTTTACTGCAAGGAGCATTCTCCTGATCAGAAAATTTCAGATAATCGTCCTGTAGAAGAGGAAATATTAACGCCTCCTTTTGGCAAATTTGATATGGATAATAAAGATGAATCAGTAGGATTTGATGCCGAAGATTCGTGGCAAGAGGTTGCCAGTTGGGGTACTTCAGAAACACCATCTGATTTTGCCAATCTAGTGTATGACGATTATAATGACGTATACACAGAGAGCAATGAAAATATTGGCTATGTTGAAGACTATGAAAACTTTGTCGGAGTAGATATAGAAGGAAAAAATATAACCATTTATCCTAATGAACAGCATAAACGCTATGAACAAAGTTTGGATGAAGAAGGTATTATGACGACATTCGGTGACTTGCCTGCTTATGAACATGAACCATATGTAGAAAATAATGACTAAGAAAAAAGGTTGTCTAAGTAGGACTTTTCCTACCTTTAGACAACCTTTTTTTGGAATCATCATCACCTTTTTCCCTCTTTAGAATAAGCTAAATATACTAAGGAGGACTATATATGAATGATGATAACTGGATTCATTTAATGGATGAATGGTTGAAAAATCATTTTCTTGATCCACTGACTTCCATTTTAGATGAAACAGAATTTCGGATTGACGTGTACGAAACAGAAAAGGAATATATAGTTGAAGCGTTATTACCAAACTGTCTAGAAAACAGTATCCACCTTTCTGTAAGAAAGAATTTGCTTACTATTAAAGCAAACATCCAAGATTCTGGTCGTTGGGAAGAAAAACAAAGAACAATTGATTTTCCAATCCCAATTACACAAAATCCACTTCATGCCATATACGCAAACCAAATTCTAGAAATTTTCATTCAGAAAGAAAAACAGCCAAAAAGGATACAGCCCACTACTATTCCAATTCAATTTCTATAACATAAATTCTCTTTCATACCCTTTTTTCAACACATAATATTGAATACCTCTCGTATGCTTTAAAGCACTTTTAGCATGCTTTTTCGCTACTTCATCTTCCCCTTTTTTTAAAGCGATTTCTGCTAACAGTGCTTCTTTCATCCATTTCTTTGTTATGGTTGTTATTATTTTCTTCGCTTCTTTAAACTGACTTTCTTCTATATTTATTAACGCCAAGTAGTAGGACTTTATTTCCAATTGTTTTATTTTCTCGGCTTCTTCTCTCAGACCTAACGTTTTTCCAAAATAAAGAGAAAATAAAATCGTGAATAGAGCAAATTGGGATTGATATTTTTTCCGTTTGATTAGTTTTCGATAACTTGTAATTACCCTTTTATCATCTTTATTACTTAATGCATGGATAAAGTTATAATATGGATGCTTTCGGTTCTTTTTAAATAACTTCTCCAACTTCGTCATGTTTCTCGTTGTATGAATGCTAAGCAAGGATGCGATATACATTGTAATAAATACGAGCATATAACAAATAAATATATTCAAAAATATGGGATAAGAAAAATAGTTATCCAAAACAAAGAAAGCAGAAAATGCAACGATTATTCCAATTAAAAATGTTCGTACTGATACCAAAAATATTCCTCCTTACGCAAACCAAACTTGTGCTAAATATTGAATTCCTTCTTCCACTTCCTCTTCTTTTAATCCCCCAAAACCTAATAATAGCGGATAATCCTCTCTTTCCTGAGAATAATATGGTTTCGTAGAATATACTCTTATTCCTATCTTTTTCGCTTCTGTGATAAATACATCTTCCTTTTTAGGAGGAACACGAATCAACAAATGCATACCAGCTTTTTCACCAATAATTTCGACCTTATCACCCATATACTTTGTGATACATTGAACTAAAAAAGTATATTTTCTTTCATAGACCTTACGGATTCGTTTAATATGACGCTCAAATTCTCCCTTTTGTATAAATAGACCCAATGCTAACTGCAATAGCGGGGAGCTTGATTGCGACTCCATTCTACTTTTTTTTCTCCACTTTTCAAGCAAGGTATCTGGCAAAATCATATAGCTTATTCTTAAGGAAGGTAAAAATGCTTTTGAAAAAGTCCCCATGTAAATTACTCGATCTTGCTGATCTATTGCTTTCATACTCGGTATGGGTGAACCTTGAAACCGGAACTCACTGTCATAATCATCTTCTAAAATATACCCGTCCACTTTTTCAGCCCACTCTAATAACTCAATCCTTTTTGAAATTGGCATAATCTTGCCGATTGGAAACTGATGTGATGGAGTGACATAAATGAGATTACACAAACTATTTAGCGCAGAAAAATCGTGCCCAGCCTCTTCCTGCACCGGGATAGGATAAATAGGAAGTTCTCTCTCCTTGAATACATTTCGGACGCCATCGTATCCTGGTTCTTCCATTCCGATACATAATGAATTTTTCTCCAATAGCGAGAGGACTAGATGAATTAAGTGTTCCGTCCCTGCGGTAATAATAAGTTGATTGGCTGTCGTCTGAATCCCTCTTGATCTGTATAAATAGCCAACCAGCTCTTCTCTAAGTAATAATTCACCTTGTTTGTTTCCATACATCATCCAGTTGAATTGCTTGTCCTCCATTACCTCTTTTACTGTCTTCTTCCAAGCATTAATTGGAAAATTAGTCGTATCAATATCTCCATACTGAAAATCTATCAAATAGTTTTCCTCTACCTTTTGGCTTTGTTTATGTCCTACTTGTGTCAGTGTCGCTGTATATTCATAGCTGGATAAAGTAACCACAACATATCCACTTTTCTCTTTACTTTCCACATACCCTTCCATCCACAACTGTTGGTAGGCAGCAATGACTGTATTTTTACTAATTTGCAAAAAGCTTGCTAAATGGCGAATCGATGGTAGCTTTGTTCCTGCTTCTATCTTCCCGGTTAAAATTTCTGTTTTAAAATAGTAATACAATTGCATATATACAGGCTCCTTACTGTCTTTATGCAAATGAATAGCGATATTCACTTTCTCCTCCTCCTTTTCTGTTTAAATCTATTTGTACCTAAAAACTTTTCTTGAACTGTTCCTATGGAATTCACTTATTTCATTTTAAAATGAAGGAACAATAAATGGAAGGAAAGGAAGAAAAAAATGAGTGTAATGCGACAATCAATGATGGAAGTTACCGATAAAGAGAAAATCAATCAATTTTTACATAATACGCATATTGGACATCTCGGCTTAGTGGATGCAGATGCACCTTATGTCATTCCACTTAATTATGTTTGGTTCGGAAATCACCTATATTTTCACGGTGCAAGTGAAGGAAGAAAAACACGCATCATCACCAAAAATAACCAAGTATGCTTTACTGTCAGCGAAGAACGAGGCATCATGAGCAATCCCATTCCCGCTAAAGTTGACACTGCATATATGTGTGTGATGATATTCGGAAACGTGACGCTATTAGAAGATATCGATAAATCCCGTGATGTCATGCAAGCAATGTTACATAAATATGTTCCCGGTTACTATGAAAAACCACTAGCTAAATCTCATTTAGAAAGATACGTGTCTACTCTAGGGAGTAAAACAGCGATTTATAAAATCACTCCTACTGCTATTACGGCAAAAGAAAATAAGTTGGATGAAAGTGTGAGGTTTACACCGGGGAGAACGATTAGGATGGACATGTAAGGATTTAGAAAGTTTCTTATTGAAATGCTAGTTATTTGTTTTGCACTTCTTCTCTTCCATCTATCACTGATAAATTTCTTTAAAGTTAAAACAATTTATCATAATATATTTTCTGTATTATGCTATCAAAATAATAGAAATTTAATTGTAAGTCTAGTATGAAGAAATAATGAGTTAAACCAACCTATTATAACGCTTATACAGATAAAGTTAGGATAAAAAACTTGCTATTAAATGTAGAAAAATTGAGCCATACTTTCGGTGATCATATGCTACTTAAAGATGTATCATTCAGACTTTTAGCAGCGGATCATATTGGATAGTTGAGGCAAACGGTGTTGAGAAATCAACATTAATGAATATAATTACTGGTCAGCTTATCCATAATACTGGTAATATTCACGCAAAAGAAGAATTAAAACGTGTATTAAAAGCATATAAAAGTACTGTTGTTCTTGTATGTCACGAACCTGACTTTTATGAAGACTGTATAACGAAAACTCGGGATGTAGAAGCTTGGTCTAATAATCAGAACTAAAGTTATAAGTAGAATCTGTTTTATGCAGGTTCTACTTTTTTGTAGTTGCGGAGGGATTGGCTGATTTATTTCATGTTTGGCTGATATCCTCTTTCCTTTGGCTGATTTACTTCGTTTTTGGCTGATATTCTCTTTCCTTTGGCTGATTTACTTCGTTTTTGGCTGATATCCTCTTTCCTTTGGCTAATTTATTTCATGTTTGGCTGATATCCTCTTTCCTTTGGCTAATTTATTTCATGTTTGGCTGATATCCTCTTTGTTTTGGCTGATTTATTTCGTTTTTGGCTGATATCCTCTTTGTTTTGGCTGATTTATTTCGTTTTTGGCTGATATCCTCTTTGTTTTGGCTGATTTATTTCGTTTTTGGCTGATATCCTCTTTCCTTTGGCTGATTTATTTCATGTTTGGCTGATATCCTCTTTCCTTTGGCTGATTTACTTCATGTTTGGCTAATATCCTCTTTCCTTTGGCCGATTTACTTCCATTTCTGCTGATTTCCACAGCTTTTTAGCAGATCTATCTCATTTTTTGTGTTAAACAAATGAATAATTTCAACTTCGGTTTTGCATAGAACAAAGACCTTTTTAATTTCACTTCTTTCACTTCCCCTTTCTCCAAAAATATCTTTGCTTATCCACGTATTTTTTTCATTAAATGACAAACACTACCAATAAGTACTGTGGAGGAGGTTTGTCTAATGAAAAAATTTCTTTATTCTTTACTTCTTTTCTTGGGTGTATGTATGCAAGTATCACCTGTGTTCGCTTCTCCAAGTGAAAAAGAAGTAGAGATGTTAGCTAATAAACTTGGCTGGACGACAAATGACTTAGAAGAATATTTAACTTTTAAAGGATTAAAAACGAGTGATTTTGATACTATTCAACTTTTAGAAAAGCAACTTGGTACACCAATCACTCCAACTAATCTAGATCAACTCCTTGTCCAAAATTCAATGACGCGAGAGGAATTGGATATACTATTAGCAGGCTTTCATGAAGGTGTCGAAGATTTTTGGTTTTTAGAAGATTTAGAGGTTGCCATTGACTTTTATAAAAATCATGAAGATAAAATGCTTAAGTTGGAAAAATTCCTTGAAAATATCGGATTTGACGATACGGAAAAACAACAATTTTACGGTCATTTAAATAGACAAAATCCTGCCCTTTTAGCTGCAAAAGTTGAGGAATGGAAAGATCAATTAAATGATTTCCAAGCTACAGATCAAGAAAGCGGGATAAATGAAGAAACGAATCCTGCATTAAGTGCTTTTTGGAAAGACTTTTTTAACACAACATCCTTAAAGCCAGTATTAATTGGCATTGATGATAATGGAAAAAGAACAGAACTCGCACTAAATGATCTCTTTCTTAAGGAAATGGATACAACTGTTGCCATAGAATTATATGATAACCAAAATTCTTTAATTGGAGATGCAGTCGTGACACCAGATATGGTTTCTTCAGTCGAAGCCATCGATAAAATGGTGGCTTTAACCGAAGTGACGCAAGAATTAGCTAATTTATATGCAGCACAGCTTCCCAATACAGCTTCCCCACTCCCTGTCTTCTTATGTATAGGGTATATGTTAGCATTGGTCGGTGCTTTTTTAGTATTTAGGAAAGCAAGCTATGAAAAATAGAACAAAGCTTGGACTCTTCTTTATTTTGGTAGGGGTGTTGATGATTTTTTATGTTTCTACCAGTTATACGAAGGTAGAAAGCATCACAAGGCAGCCATCTCTCCACCAAGGCAAACAAAGGGGGTTATCAAAAATACATCAGATACAACCAGGAGAAAAAATTGCAGCGATCATTATACCAAATCAGAAAAAGCGTATTCCTGTCTATGAAGGAACTAGTGCAGAGATTTTAAAAAAAGGTGCTGGTCATTATCAAAAAAGTGCTTTACCTGGCGAAAACAATAATGTCATACTATCAGGGCATCGTGATACCTTCTTTCGCTTTCTTAAAGATCTAGAAAAAAATGATTCCTTGATTCTCGAAACAACGGAAAAAGAATATGAATACAAAATCACGAAATTTTCTGTGGTGCCTTCCAAAGACAAAACCATTCTTACCCCTAAGCCTAGGCCAGTTCTCACCTTAACGACTTGCTACCCTTTTTCCTTTATCGGAAATGCACCAAAAAGATACATTGTAACAGCGGAATTAACCCGAAAAATTGATATTATGAAAAATTAGGGTCTGAACAATCGTATGTTCAGACCCTAATTTTATTTCCATGTTTTTAAAAATAAGATCAACCTATTTTTCCAATCAGTTAGCTTCGTAACAGCTTTCGGCTGTTTCCCCTGCTTCTGCATTTCATAAACACTAGCAATTGTAATTAAGATAGACCCTGCAATTAGTAAATACACCCACCAAGGGAAATTGCCCCAATATGGCCTTGTTTGTAGCAATACATTAAGTACTAATACACCAATCCCTACAAAGAAATAGGATTTATAACGGAAATAAAAACCTGATAAGATAGATAAAACTGCAAGCCCTCCCAAAATAATAGCATCGTATATGGTGTGGGAAAGATATCCATCTATTGCCAATATCAGAGCTATCGTACCTACTACACCCCATTCTATATAGGCTAACATGTTCTTTCCATTCCTTAAGATTTTCTTTGTGCCAATCATAATCACTAACCACGGTAATACAACTAGCTCTGCCGTGATATAAGAAGGAATCGAAATTAACGTAAGGTAGGAATAATACGGTAATAACAATAAAAACAAGCTTATTAGCTTAGGAATCCACTGCATTTCTTTGTCTACCCTGTTTCTTTGGATATATGCTACGACTACAAGAAGCACTCCAGGTAAGACAATATCCCACTTAAACGTTGTTTCAATTACGTATAAAGATAAGATCGAAAGAATGCTTCCTATGAGATAAAAATCAACCCACTTCTCTCCTTTTTCCCGCAATCTTACCATAGCTGTATAAATACTCGTACTCATGAACAGAAATAAAATTCCCCAAATAAGCGATAATAGATAGCGATCAAATGGAAGAAAATCTTTCGCATACATCAGTATTTCATTGTTAATAAGTAACAAGACTACTCCACTAAGTGATAATAGATGTATTTTTTCTCGATGGATCACAAATAAGATAAGTGCCACATAAACAAGGATTACAAAATAAGTAATCATTGTAAACGGTGTGGCAAACAACCAAAAAATAATCCCGATTATGCTGAATGGTAAGAAAAAGTAAAGAATCTCTACCTTTTCCTTTGCTACGAAATACATACTAAATAAAACAAGTGACAATACAATAAACGCGAAACTATAGGAATTTCCTCCAGCAAAATCAAACGAAATTATCCTTGCCAAAAAGAAATAAATAGATAGATAGCTTCCATAACGGAAAGTCCTAACCAAATATTTATTGCCAACCAAATGAACACTTATTCTGAATACAATATACGCATAGATAAACGGAAGAAAGGAATCATTCCCTACAAATAGTTGATCAATAATCATACTTATTAATAAGTACGAATGCGAAATCGTTAGAAACGGCAGCCTAAAGGGTGTATTTTTTAATGTAAAGGCTAAAATAAACAATCCTATCCATCCGTATTTCATTAGCGTTTCAAATACGAGCGTATCGCTGTTCCAAACAGAACCGACAAAAGTAAAATAACTAATTAAACTAACCATACCGATTAACCAAGCAATCAGGATATGTTTCAATCTACGATAAAGATCATAAAATACAAGAATAGCTAATACATACAATCCAGTTGTGATCCATTTATTCATATCGAAATATTCAAAAACCAAAAGCAAACCAAAACCATACATTATTTGCCCGACAAAATAGCTAATTCTCCCCATCTCTTTATCTATTTTCTCATACGTACTTCCTGTTAAAATCATGAATATACTAGCTATTCCCATAGATAAAGGAAGTCCTTGCTCTTGTAAAATATTTATCGCTTGTACTGAGGTAAAATAGACACCAAAAACAGTAATCGGGATAATATAGGAAAGAATTTGCTTATACTTTTTATTTGTTAACAAGTTATTTCCGACAAACAGACTTATTGTTAATCCACCGATCATAAAAGGGATATACCATTTACCGATAAAAATCACCGTTGAAATGAAAGATATAAACGCCATCCAAGAAACAGAATAAATAGCGGAAGGTTTTCTAATAATTTGCCAAAAGCTCCCCTTATTAAAAATTCCAAGCAGAAATAATAAGCAAATATGAATACTGTAAAGTACGAGTAAAATACTGTCTGCATCATTTATTAACTGAAGTAAGGCAGCCATATTCCATAAAGCTAAGCTTAAAAATACTACTGGTAAATAACGAATAAAGCTATAGTCCAGTCTTTTTGATAAAAGCAAAAATTCTATTGCTAATATAAGGTAGGCTAGCACTAGATATATACTGCCTTCAAGAAATAGTTCTCCATAATAAACAATTGTAAACAAGAATGTACATAGTGCAATAATAAAGCTAGTAATTTCCCAAACTCTTCCCCATTCCATCTTTCCTCTTAAAATGAAAACAAAAGATAGAAGAATAATACTAAAGCAACCAAAGGCAATTGGCAGAAAGTCGGCAATTAATGGATATGTGAAAATACGATAAAGACCCATTGCGATTGCAATCGTAATGAAAAAATGATCATGTTTTCTTTTCGTTAAGGCGATAGTCATCATAAAGAGACTGCTAATTAACAAGTAATAGAAACCATTCATTAGCGTATTCTCATAAATAAATGTCATAAATAAAGCAGTTAAGATTAGCTGTACTTGAACAATCGTAGTAAGTTCTTTTCGGAAGTAATGAATCCATTTCAGCTGCTGATGCTTTAACAGTACATAGATTGAAATAAACTGATAGGCAATCATAAAGAAGAAAAAGCCATCCTTGGATAGCGGCAGAAAAGCAAGAAAAAATGCCACCGTTCCAGTCATTGTTGCAATCGTAAGTACTTTGTATAAACGCGAATTTAAATAAATTGCTAATCCAAGATAAATTGGGACAAGCACGAAACCAGCAATTACTCCAAGCAAGTATTTACCTTCACCATGAATCGAGAGATAATCACCTGCTAATTGAAAAAAACTAACGGAAACAAACCCAATTGGCAAGAATAGACTTCCCAAGAGAAAGAAAGCAAATGCAGTATGATCAATTTTAATAATTTTTTTCGCTAATAACGCAAACCCGAAAAATAAAATCGAAACAAAGAAGATAGATGTTGCTTTCAGCCAACCTGGCATTGAGTCCCAATTACTTGTCGCAACGACTAATCCACCTATTAGTAAAAGAAATACTCCTAAGTAAAGCATCACACCTATATTTCGTTCCCGCAATTGTTCTGGAGAATATTGTTTTTTTTGTTTGGTTGGCTCCATCTTTTTGATAACTTTTTTTCCAACTACCTTCTCTTGTACTTCTCTTTCCAGTAGCTCTTTTTTCTCTTCTTCTTCTAAATAGCGTTGAAAGCCAGAAGTAATATCTGTATAACTCTCTTCTGATATGTATTGCTTCGAATGTAATAACTCTATAATGCGATTAAAAATAGCAATCGTATTTTTTTGCATTTTATGCATCCTTTCTCCCTAATCATATCAATTTCTTACCTTTTTCAACTAATAGTGTAATTTTACATTAATAATAATTGTTTTTCAATATATTTTATTTTCTAAAAAAAAGGATATTCCCAGAAATAAGCGAATTTATTTTCAATATCGAAATAAATGGAGGATGATAGGATGAATATTATTCAAAATTATTTGAAAGAAAAAAGGGAAAATCATTTGAACGAATTATTTTCTTTTTTATCATTGCCAAGTATCAGCGCTCTCCCAGAACACAAAGAGGATATAAACAAAACAGCAGAATGGTTAGTACATTCACTCACTCAAGCAGGTCTAGAAAATGCGTCTATCTATCAGACTAACGGGAATCCCATCGTTTATGCAGATTGGCTTCACGCAGAAGGCAAGCCGACTGTATTAGTATATGGGCATTATGATGTCCAGCCTGTCGATCCCCTTGAATTATGGGACTCCCCTCCTTTCTCACCAGAAATACGGGACGAGAAGCTGTATGCTAGAGGAGCAAGTGATGATAAAGGCCAAGTTTTTATGCATATCAAAGCAATTGAAGCGATTCTGCAAACAACAGGTTCTCTGCCCGTGAATATCAAATTTTGTATGGAGGGAGAAGAGGAAATTGGCAGTCCTGCCTTACCGATCTTTGTAGAAGAAAATAAAGAACAATTAAGTGCTGATGTAATTGTGATTTCAGATACAGGTATGATTGAACAAGGGAGACCAACGATTTGCTATGGTTTACGTGGTTTATGCGGAATGGAAATTCATGTGAAAGGTCCCAAAAGCGATCTTCATTCTGGTTTATTTGGCGGTGCCATTCAAAATCCAATTGCAGCATTAAGCGAGTTATTAGCTAGCTTCCATGATAAAAATGGAGTTATTACGGTTGATGGGTTTTATAAGCAAGTTACCCCTTTAACAAAAGAGGAAAAAGAAGCATTTGAAGCACTACAAATTTCAGATGAATCTTTTATTGAACAAACAGGCTCTCCTACCCTCTTCGGTGAGGAAGGCTATTCTACATTAGAAAGACTATGGGTTCGACCAACACTTGAAATTAATGGCATAAAGGGTGGATTTCAAGGAACAGGAGTTAAAACCGTCATTCCTTCAGAAGCAAGTGCAAAAATTACGTGCCGCCTTGTCCCCGCTCAGGATCCTGAAGAAATAGTAGCTTTATTACAGAAACATATGGAGGCACATAAACCAAAGGGTGTTGAAGTAACAATACAGTTATTTGATAAAGGTACTCCGTTTGTAACACCTTTTGATCATAAAGCGATTCAAGCAGCTGGAAAAGCCTATGAAAAAGTGTACAAAGTACCAACTTCCTACACAAGAGGCGGCGGTTCTATTCCAATTGTTGCAGCATTTGACCAAATTTTGAACTTACCTATTGTATTAATGGGATTCGGTTTACCAGATGAAAATTTCCATGCCCCAAATGAACATTTTCACCTTGAAAACTATGATAAAGGTTTAGAAACCATCTGTCATTACTGGTTCGAACTTGCCGAAGTATGGTAAAAAAATAAGTAAGATAGTAAAACCATTTAATAAAGAAAACGAACCAACAGTGGGGGTTTTTCATTCCCCACTGTTGGTTCGTTACATTTATTTTTGGCAGCTTGCTGTTAGCTCTTACTGCCCCCTAACAGTGAGATAAATCCACATTTCCTTCTATTAAAGACATAGTTAGTTTACCTCTATCGTCTCATACGTATCTTCGTTTATCTGATCAAAATATGGATTTAATTTACCATTATCCATATACATTGTTAATGTGTGCATTGCTCTTGTACAAGCAGTATAAAACAATTCTTTTTCCAAGTCTCCATGATAGCTGGAAGCATTATAAAGAACAACACCATCAAACTCAATCCCTTTCGCCAAATAAGCGGGAATTACGGAAATGCCCTTTTCATAAGATGTCGTTCCTTTTTGAATGAAACGTACGTCTATTTTCTTTTTTAGCAATTCATTAACTTCACTGCTTTCCTTAATTGTTTTGCAAATGATTGCAATTGTTTTATACCCGTTCTCCTGCCAATCCTTTATTCGGATTAATAGATCATCTATCTTCTTAGTCGAATCCCGAGCATGTATAACTTTTGGTTTTTCTCCATGACGATTAAAGGGCTCAATCAAGTCTCCATTTACAGCAAGCCCTCTTGTAAATTCAACAATTTCTTTTGTTGATCGATAGCTTTTCATTAACACAATTCGTTCTACTTCTTCATTGTCTTCCTTGCTAACTATTTCGTTATGCTGATGAGCATAAATCGCCTGGTTAATATCTCCAAGAAGCGTCATCTTGCTGTACGGAAACAGCTCTTTTAAATAATTTATCTGAAAATCAGAATAATCCTGTGCTTCATCGATAAATACCTGGCGAATACCGGATGTCGATCTTCTTCCCTCTATTTTATCCTTTAAATAGGCAAAAGGCGTACCATCTTCATACGATAGGAAACTTTGTTCAAGATTGGCGATTGTTTGTTCTCTTATTTTTCGCCAAACCTCTTCTGTTACCGATTCTGGACAACTTAATTGGAAAATCTCTCGATACATAGCAGGAATGTCAATAAATCTCCTTTTCTTAATAGAGACATATATCGACTTAAAATGCCTATTCACAATCACCTTTCGCAAAAACTTTTCCTCTTGATCAAAATAGTCGAATTCATCTTCTTTGCCATTTTTCTTTTGGGCTGCATGAAAGGCTTCTAAGTACTCTTCTTTATCCAATAGTTCTATTTCATCATCGACCCATTGCTGTTTTCTTTCCGCTTTTGCATGCTTTTTCATTTCTTTTTGAGCCCATTCAATTAATAACTGGATTCGATTTGGAATGGAGATGTGACTTTCCATCTCGTAAAATTTTCTCGTCAGTTCTTCCCTCGAAATAAACACTTTGTTACGAAAAACGATATCCTTAAATGCCATGCCGTCTTTATGTAACGCACGGAAATAATTGTCTATTAGGTCTTTAAATGCAACACTGCTTTTAAATTGAATACTCTTTAATCTGCTTTCTTTTTGAAGTGGATTTGTTTCCGTTAATAAATATTCTAATTGCGAAAAAGAATCTTCCACTTGGTGCGCTTTTCCTATCCGTGTCTGTAAATACTCAAAAAAAGTAGACTGGCGCATATTTTCTTCCCCAAGTTCTGGTAGTACGGTGGATACATAGCTATTAAAAAGTGGATTAGGAGAAAAAAGCATGATATTGTCTGATTTCAATGTATCTCGGTGCTTGTATAATAAGTAGGCTACCCGTTGCAATGCTGCAGATGTTTTTCCGCTTCCTGCCACTCCTTGTACTAGCAAATACCTACTTTTTTCGTTACGAATTATTTGATTTTGCTCCTTTTGAATTGTTGCAACGATCGATTTCATCATCGAATTTGCGTTATTGCCAAGAACTTCAAGCAATAACTCATCCCCAATCGTCACACCTGTATCAAATAAGCTAATTAACTTTCCATTCCGGATGATAAATTGTCTTTTTAACAATAATTCACCGTCAATTTTCCCGCCAGGTGTTTGATAAGACGCAGGTCCTGGCGAATAATCGTAGTAAACACTAGAAATTGGTGCTCTCCAATCATAGATATAGAATGTTTCATTTTTTTTATCCATAAAAGAAGCAATTCCAATATAGACTTGTTCTGTTCCTTCACCAGCTTCATCAAAATCAATTCTTCCAAAGTATGGAGTATCTTTCAGTTTATGAAGAATCTTCTGCTGTCTATGAATCTGTCCATATGTTCGCTCTCTCTCTCCAAGCAGCTCTGCTTGCTGTTTTATACTTGTAAATGTTTCGATTACGTCATCTGGTTCATCTAAGTTAACTGTAACATCTTCCCAAAAGTTAGAACGAATTTGACTCACATCGCCGCCAATATTGTGAATGTCTTGTTCCATTAGTTTCAACTTATCGTCCATTTCGTTCCGCACAAAATCAATTCTCTTTTGTTCGGTGACTTTTTCTAGTGCTTCTTTATTATTAGTCATAGTGCCCCCACCCCTAATCAATTAGCTTGACAAGCAGAATCATTATGTGATATCATTATTATAGATAATTTATACATATTTTTATCAAAATGACATCACTAAGAGATTCATTTATTTTATCATATTTAAAATTAAATTTCCACTTTAATACGAATAAGCATCCCATATCTTTTACAGATATGGGATTTATTATGTGTATTTATCCCACTCTTAACGGAGAGTAAGACTCCCCCTCAAGTTCATAAGTATACGAGGAAGATAGGTGGGATATCAACTATCCGTTAAGGTCCGATTGGTTCAACTAACCATCAGTGAGAGAGAAAGGAAACCTCCCACTGATGGAAGTTTCACTTTATATTTTTGCCATTTTTCGCTTAAACGTAACTCCTTCTCTTCTTTTTAAATATAAATAAAGAAAAAAGAAGAATACACCGCTAAAAGCTCTTAAAAAACCTGAAATATTCATTGCAGTATATATATTCGTTGTTTCTAAGAGATAAACACCAAATTGAGGTGCGATAAACGCAATGAAAGCAAGTAGTATATTATAGTTGGAAATACAGATGCTACGGTTATCTTCTGTCGTCACATCCAACAGCTGATTAAACAGTAACAAGACCGTTCCAGATACAAATAAACCAGCAAATATATTTGTAATTACAAGAAAAACAAGATTTGTGGAGACCAGTGTCATCCATGGAGCAACCGCCATTCCGATAGACACTAAAATAAGCATTTTTGCATTTGAATGCTTATCCGCCATTCTGGCCCACCATTTAAAACTGACGATTTGACCAATCGAATTAGCAACTGCAAATAAACTGATCCATAGCCCTGTTGCTCCAGCAAATTTTATTTGATAGATACTAAACAATATCCAGCACATTTGCCATGCAAAATTAAAAAACAGCGCACTTATGATGAAGTATAAAAATGGTTTATTTTTAAAAACAGCTATTCCAAATAACGATGTCTTTTCTTTTATAACTACTTTCTTTTTTGGTTCCGCATGCTGTTTTAAATAATGTAATTCTAACAAGCCAAACGCAAAGGCTAATAAGTATAGAACAACATAAGGCGTCGGATTAGATTTGTCAAAAAATTGCAGAAATATACCAATAAAGAAAGTCGAAACCATGCCAATTATGGTCATCATTTTATTTCTTGTGCTAAAAAACCCACTTCTTCTATCTTCTTGAATAATATCTCCAATGAATGCCTGCCAACTTAAATTTGCAAAGGAAAAAGGAAAATTCATAAGTCCGACCAAAACAATAAAAACGATTGCTTGATATTTATCAGGTATAAATACGACTAAAGCAATACCAACTAAAAAAAGCCTTGCAACGAAAAAAGAATACACGGTAAACATCTTTTTCTCCTGAAGCCGATTAATGATAATAGAACCAATAATCATTGCGAACATTCCAATAAACTGTGGAAGTGAGCTAATTAATCCTACTTGATAATTGGTTGCCCCTAAAACACTTATCGCAAAAAGGGGAAAATAGTTATTAGAGATATTTAATATTAGGGTTGTGTAAATTCCGTTCTTGATGCTTAGCCTCTCATTTTCTGAATTTGTCTGTTCTGACTCCATCATCCCTGTATCATCCTTTTTCTAATCAAAATTATTTCAATTTCTGAAATATTCATTGTTATCATACTCTCATCCCTATAAACCTGCAAGCCTTTTTGTTGAAGATTTATTGAATTATTTTTGAACGTTTACACACAAAAATCCCTTTCCAATCGGAAAGGGATTTTTTATTATTCTTCTACTGATTCTTCTGTATTAGTTGTTGTTGTTGAACCTTTTAAATAGTGATAATCATCGCGATTGATCGGAGTAAATCCATTTGGTTTATGGAATCTCAGTAAATCTTTCATCACAATACTATCAGAGGCTTGTAATTCCGCAGCGGCTGCTTCTGCTTGTTCTTTGCCTTGTTCAGCATCGACTAACTCACCATCTGCATTATAATAGTTATCACCAATTTTTGTGAGTGTTGGAGAAACGAAGTCTCCATTTCTAAATGGAACTGTTTCACGGTGCTGCTCAGACAGCAAATCAGAACCAACTTGTAAATAATCTTTTGTATCAATACCTAGAAGGTGCATTAATGTTGGCATTACATCTACTTCGCCACCAAATTCGCTTACTACATTTCCTTCTACACCTGGCACATGAATAAACAATGGAACACGTTGAAGCTGTGTATTCATAAATGGTGTTATTTCATCGACACCAAGTACTTGTGCCATAGCTTTATTATGGTTTTCAGAAATACCATAATGGTCACCATACATAACGATCACTGTATTATCATATAATCCAGATTCTTTTAACTCTTCAAAGAATAAACGGATTGATTCGTCCAAATAATTAGCAGATTGGAAATAGTGGTTTACCGCATTATCGCCAAAGTCACCTGCTGGGAAGTCTGTATCGCCTTCATCCATTTCGAATGGATGGTGGTTAGATAAAGTAATGAATTTTGTATAGAATGGTTGCTTTAACCCTTCTAATAAAGGCATGCTTTGCTCAAAGAAAGGAATATCTTTCATTCCATAGTTTTTCGTATTTTCTTCGGACATATCATAATACTCTGCATCAAAGAAATAATCGTATCCAATCGTTTTATACATTTCATTACGATTCCAGAAGGTTTTATAATTACCATGGAACGCAGCAGAAGTATAGCCTTTTCCTTTTAGGATGGCTGGTGCTGATTGTAATGTATTTTGTGCTTTATTTACAAAAACAGCTCCTTGAGACATTCCATATAAGGAATTTTCCATCATAAATTCTGCATCAGATGTTTTCCCTTGTCCTGTTTGGTGAAAGAAATTATCAAAATAGAATGTGTTTTCATCTTTAAGTAACGAGTTTAAAAATGGTGTAACTTCTTGCCCATCTAACTTGTAATTAATAATGAAGCTTTGCAATGATTCAAGGGATACATAGATAACGTTCTTGCCTTCTGCAACGCCAAAGTATTTATCATTTGGCTCAGCATAATTGGCACTAATAAAATTTTGCACCTCGGTAATATCACTGCTGTCTGCCAACGCTCTCTGACTTTCAGATCTAGCGTTTTGCACAATATCATATACAGTAAAGTTATAGGCACCTAAATATTTCACTAAATAGTTTCTATCGAAAGATCTACTTAATAACTGAGGACGATCTGCCTCTGCTAATCCTAAATTAATAACAAATGTTAAAATAGCTAATGCAAAAACGGATTTTGCTGCTCTTCTATTTTTTTGTATAGTAGGTTTATATGCTTTTGTAGCTAATAAAACAATTAAAATAATAACATCTAGGAAATAAAGAATATCATATGGTTTTAGAAGTGATAAAATACTGTCACTCAGTTGTCCACCGTTTACTTTTACCTGCATCATTACTGGAACTGTTATAAAGTCAGTAAAGAATCGATAGTATACGATATTTGCATAAAGCAATGCTGACATCAACGCTGTGTTTATCGTAATATAAACAGGTTGTAATTTTCCTTTAACAAATAGAGCAAGTCCGATAAAGAGCAGTGCGGAGCTCAATGGATTAATAAATAATAGAAATTCCTGCATTGGTCCTTGTACTCCAATGCTAAACTCTACCTTATATCCAATATACGTTTTCATCCAAAATAAAAATATGGCGATTAAAAAGAAAGAAGAATGTTTTGTTAAAAATTTACGAAATAATTCCACTGTACCTTTCAATCCCGTTCACCTCAATTCAAATAATTAACAAATTTTAATATGCTGTTGATTTTCCCTTAAATAGTGCTACCTTATCTACATATGTTACTGCCCTTCCATTTGTTCATCCTATCAAGAAGTAGCAGTTGAAGAAATGACGTAATCCATTATAACACATCATTTTTAAAATGGTCATTCCTTTTACTTCCTGTTAATGTAAATTTACATTAAGAGAGATTTCAAATTAACCACATCTTACATTAAATTAATGAATATTTCCAGCAATATCTATATTTATACGAAAAAAAGGGAGAAAAGAACATGTTTTGCGTATTTTCGACAAGAATGAATAATAGCAGATTTTATTAAAAATGAAAATGGTAAATACTCACAACCATCTCTTTCTACCCTGCAAATAAGTAAGCTAAACAGCGAACAAGCATATTTAATATTCATTTTTTTAATAGTATAATGGAATGGATTTAAAAAGGAGGAAATTCAGTTGATACATATTGATCAAAAAGAGTATATTGCTTTATTAGAGCAGTTATTAAATGTTACAAGTCCATCAGGAAATACAGAATCAATCATTCAATTATTGGAGAAATATTTACAGGAAGCCAATATTTCAACCTATCGAAATAATAAAGGAGGATTGATTGCAACTATCCCTGGCAAAACAACGGACAAACAGCGTATGCTTACTGCTCACGTTGATACACTTGGTGCCATGGTCAAAGAAGTCAAATCGAACGGAAGACTTCGCTTAGATTTAATTGGCGGTTTTACATATAACAGTATTGAAGGAGAAAATTGTATCATTGAAACGACTTCTGGAAAGACGTTTACCGGAACCATTCTCCTTCATCAAACTTCTGTACATGTCTATAAAGATGCTAGAACAGCAGAGCGTAATCAAGCCAATATGGAAGTCAGAATTGATGAAATCGTTAAAAACAAAGAAGATGTGAAAAATTTAGGTATTTCAGTTGGTGACTTTGTTTCTTTTTACCCACGGGTAGAAATAACTCCGTCTGGATTTATTAAATCCAGACATTTAGATGATAAAGCAAGTGCAGCCATTCTTTTATTATTGATGAAAACACTAAAAGAAAGTAACGCCGAACTACCATATACAACTAACTTCCTCTTTTCTAATAATGAGGAAATTGGTTATGGTGGAAATTCAAATATTCCAGTAGAAACAGTGGAGTATTTGGCTGTAGATATGGGGGCAATGGGAGATGGCCAATCAACTGACGAGTATACAGTGTCCATCTGTGTAAAGGATTCGAGCGGTCCTTATCATTATGCTTTAAGAAAACACCTTGTCCAATTAGCAGATAAGCATGAGGTTCCCTACCAGCTAGATATCTACCCGTACTATGGATCTGATGCCTCTGCTGCAATCCGGTCTGGTCATGATATTAAACATGCGTTAATCGGACCTGGAATTGATTCTTCTCATGCCTATGAACGCACTCATTTTACTTCTATTGAGGCAACAGGGAAATTAATTTATCATTATTTATTAAGTCAATTAGTTTAATCTTTGCAAATAAAAAGAGGGATGACACCGATTATTATGAGTCATCCTCTTTTTGTTATTCAAGGTCTTTTGCCTTTTTGTAAGTCTTCAATAGATAAGCCAAAATCCATTTGAAAGTGTGGATAATCTTTAAAGTTAGTCCAGTCTCCTCCCCATTGAAAGCCTAGCCCTTTTGCTATTTCTACAACTTCAGACCAATCAGTTTTGCCATTTCCATTCCCATCATATTTCATATCCCAAATAACTGCTCCGTTAATATCCAAAAGGGCAAAATCAATAGCTAGTCCATAATTATGATACGATTCCCCCCCTTTTGCATTGGTAACAATAGAACCTTCTCTCGTTCTGCCTTGTTCATATAGACGGTCTTGCTCTTCTACACTTCTGAAGTCCTCGGTAATCACTACCCGAATTCCAATATCTCCTGCTTTTTTGACAAGAATATCTTTATTCTCCTCTACAACCGGATTTAACCCTGTAGGCATAGGCACCTTACTATAGTCAGGTTGATTTAATTTCCAATATAATAGAAGAATGAAGAAAAAAATCAATATAATAAATATCGTTCTACCACGTTTCTTTCTTTTTTTTCTCAAAATAATGCTCCTGGTTTCTGTTGTTGTTTATTAATGTAAATATTCAAATCGAGTAGTACTTCCTGTTTGTCCAGCGATTACCTCTAGTCTTACTTCCATTCGATCTTTCAATTCAGGTACATGGGAAATAACGCCGACCAATCTTCCTGAGCTTTGAATATCCATAAGTGTTTCAATTGCTTGATCCAATGATTCCGGATCTAGTGTACCAAATCCTTCATCGATAAACATTGTTTCAAGTGAGATTCCCCCGGCAAAATTTTGCACGACATCACAAAGTCCTAAAGCCAACGATAGTGCTGCCTTAAAACTTTCCCCACCTGACAAAGTTTTAACATGTCTTTCTTGGCCGGTGTACTGATCAAATACAAGTAATTCTAAGCCACTTTGGACATTTCCTTTTGAGCGATCGCTTTTTCGGACAAGCTGATAGCGGCCACTTGTCATTTTATTAAGTCTACTATTCGCCTGCAGCAATATTTCATCTAAGAAAGATGCCAATACATAACGTTCAAATGTAATTCGCTGCGCATTTTGACCTCTTGCTATATCGGATAAATGGCCAACTAGATTATATTGATTTTCTAGTTCTTTTACCTGTTGATTTATTTGTACTACTTGATTATATATTGCTTTATTGTCTTTTTGTTTTATTAGCATATTCGTATGTTCTTGCTGAAATTTATTTACTTCTTCCACTATTATGGTTAACTTGTTTTGTAACTCATCCATATTTGGTACGGTTATATCTTTAAGCGCCTCTTCCAAATCCTTTAATCGATCAAAAACGGAACGACACTCTTCGCGATAAGACTGTACCGCTGTTTTCAGCTGTTCCACTTCTTTATCAGGTAATTTACTTTCCGCATAAGAGCGATACGTTGCAAAACCTTGTTGTGTCATTCTGTTTAAGAAAATCTCTCTTTCCGCCTGTAAATTTTCGGATAACTGTATTATTTGTTTTTCAATACTTTCTAATCGAATCGACTCTTTTTGCCAGTCTTCTTTTGTGCGCTGAACCTTTTCCTGTGCTTTTACAAATTGAGTCTCTAATTTCTCTGATTGCAGAGAGGTGTCCTTACACATTTTTTTATACTGAGATATTTCCCGTAAATCAGCAGGAATTGTATCTTTCATATTTTTTAGCGTCGTGTTTCGCTCTGTATAAAGAATGGTAGTTTCTTGGATTTCTCCTGCTATTTTCTCAAGTTGTGCTTGTACATCTTGATGTTGGTCCTCAACCTCTAATAAAGATTGCTTCATTTTTTCCATTTTCGCTGTTTGTTCCACTAATTTCTTTTGTTCAAGGCTGATTTCCTGGAGCTCGTTTTGAATTGTATTTGCTACTATCTCTCCATCCTCCACTATAAAGGAAGGATAAATATCTACAACTTTTTGCAGCTTCGTTTGTGCATCTTCATTTAGTAATTTCCATTGGGTATTGGCTTCTACCCAAGCCGTTTCAGCTTTCATTTTTTCCTTTTCTATTGCTACAAGATCATTTTTCGCGCTTTTTCGGTCTTCTTCCGAGATATCTTGGTGCTGTGTACTAGTTGTTGCAGGATTAGGGTGATGTACGCTACCACATACTGGACAAGCTTCATCCACCTTTAAATTCCTTGCTAAAATATATGATTGATTAGTAAGCCATTTATTCTCTAGCTCTTCTACTAATGCTTTTGCATCTTCAAATCTTCTTACGATAATTTCTAGCTGTTTTCCCTTCGAATCTGCATCAGCCTTACGTTTTATTACACGCTGGGACACCTCTAAATAGTCATTAATACGTTCTAATATAGATTGCAGATTGCGAATTTTATCTTTATTACTAACCAGCAATTCTTTCATGCTGTCTAATTGTTTGATCCGTTCTTTATATCTTTGAATCGTAGACTCTTTCTCTTTTCGCTGTACTTGGAGTATTCCTTGTTTAGAAGCAAGGTTTTCCATGTCTCTTTTTAATTTTAAAAGTTGCCCTTCGACTTCTGCATATTGCAGGACATCCTTTTCCATATTTTTTAAATCAGCAAGGTAATTAGCCAAATGTTTGCGTTCCTCATCCCTCGCTAATTCCTGGGTATATAGCTGTTCTGCTTTGACAAGTTTTGCCTGAATATTTTCTAACGAGGATCGAATGGTCTTTTCTTCTACCTGCTTACCATCGATTTGTTTTTTTAAATGGTGGCAAATTTCTTCTTGCTGGGCTAGAAGAGCTGCTTTTTGAGCCAACTCTATTTTCTTTTCTATTTCGGAATAATCCTTTTTTTGTTCATCCAATTCTTTTAAACGTATGGAAAGCTCTTCTTTAAGCTTCATTTGTTTTATAATTAATTCAGCTTCATATAAATGCTGTCTAATAACATCTCGTTCTTTATTTTTTTGATCAAGCATCGTTTGTAATTTATTTACTTCTTCTCCCATTAGCACTATTTCTTGCTCTAATAGAGGAAGAATTGCCACATCATTGTCACTTCCTGTTTCCATCAAAGCTATTAAGTCATCTTGGAAAACAGCATCTATTTTAGATAAGGCATTATTGCGCAGCAAGACCTTTTGCTCAACATCTTTTTTTAGCCCCTGTGCTTGGTCCCTTAATTTATCTTCTATGCGCTTATACATTTCGGTATGAAATAACCGCTGCAAGATATTTTCTTTTTCTTTGCTATCTGAAGTAAGTAATTTGCGAAATTCCCCTTGTGGAATCATCAGTATTTGCCGAAACTGATTACTGTCAATCTGCATTATTTCTTTTACTTTTTCGTCCACATCACGAATGGAAGAGGCAACTAGTAACTCCTCTCCATCTTCATTAAACGTAAATAGCTCGGCTTTTGCTCCAATTGTAGTAAACCCTTCTCCTCTCGCCTTCTTCTTCTCTTGCTGAGGAGAGCGTGTGATTAAAAATCGTTTTTCTTTTAGTTTAAATTCAAAACTAACTTCTGTTAGCAAAGAATCATCAGCAAACTGACTGCGTAATTCTGGCCCATTTCTGTCTTCTCCGCTTGCTTTCCCATAAATGGCATAGCTTATCCCGTCAAAAATAGTTGTTTTCCCGGAACCAGTTTTCCCTGAAATTACAAACATCGTTCGATTTCCTAAAACAGTAAAATCAATTACTTCCTTATGAGCATAAGGACCAAATGCCTGCATCGTAAGTTTTAAAGGTCTCATTTAGCACCCTCCGCTCTTAGAACTTTGTTAATAACACTTTCCATCCAGTCTTTTTTCTCCTCTGTAAAAGAAGCTGTAGTCATTTCTTCATAGAATGATGCAAATAATTCCAGTTCGTTTTTCTGAGTATCTTTTTGTACCTGTAGCAGTGACTTTTCTTTACGATCTATATTTTCTATTTTTCGTTCTAAGTGCAGAACATTAGGATACACTTGACGCAATTTTTGAATTGGATCTAAAATCGCCCCTTCATCAAGCAATGTAATTTTTAAATAGTCGTCCACTTTTTGATGCTGATAATAAGCAACATCTAATAATTCTTCTAAATGTCCCTCTAGCTCTCGCATATCTTTTTGCGGAGTGAGTGCATGATACTTTTGCGTGAAACTTCCTTTTTCATCTATTTCTATAATAGATACAGATTTATTTTGCTTTGCTTCCGAAAAAGAATATTTCATTAACGAGCCAGAATACTTTACGGTTTCATGATGTATAGCATTTGGACTATGCAAATGCCCAAGTGCTGTATAAGAGAATGGAGCAAATAGTTCCGCACCAACACAACCTGATCCCCCAACAGATAAACTTCTCTCGGAATCTGTTGTTTTACCTCCAAGTACAAAACTATGACCAATGAGCACATTCGGTTCATTTGTATTTAAATTATTTTCAATCTTTCCAATTATTGCTTTCATCGCTTCATGATGATTAAGTATCGTATCATCTGCTAATAATTTTCGTACTACAACCGGTTCGCAGTACGGTACTAAGTAAAAATTCACTCCAGCCAATGAAACAGGAGTAAAACTATTTTCGATTTTTCCATTTAAATAAAAGCGATTTTTCTGATACCATGAGCTACCAAAAGATAACCGCTCGGCGCTATCGTGATTTCCTGAGATAGCAAGAATTGGTGTATTTAACTCCACATTGATAAAATATAAAACATCATCGAGTAAATTAACCGCATCAGTTGGCGGAATGGAGCGATCGTATAAGTCACCGGCTATAATGACAGCATCAGGCTTTTCCTTTTCTACTAGCTCCATAAATTGTTGAAGCATAAATCGTTGATCCTCTGTCATGTATAATCCATGAACTAATTTTCCCAAATGCCAATCTGCTGTATGAATAAATTTCACTATTTTCACCTCTATGTTTATGAAAAAACGAATGATATTTATTTAATAATTTTTCCAATTAAATAATATATTCTACTATTATAGCAAACAATTTAAAAGAGTTGGAATAGGAGAAGGAGGAAGCCAATTATTTCTATCGAGGACGGAAATGTATATTTTCAGATAACAAATGAGGTAATTTGTGGACCAAATAGAAAAAGGTCAGACCCTTTTTGGCCTAACCTTTTTTATATAAGGAATTGTTATTATTATATTTTAGTAACGTTAGCAGCTTGTGGCCCACGTGCACCTTCTACTACTTCAAATGAAACGCCTTGGCCTTCTTCTAAAGATTTAAAGCCTTCCACTTGAATCGCTGAATAGTGTACAAATACATCATTTCCATCTTCAGCTTCAATAAATCCAAAACCTTTTTCTGCGTTAAACCATTTTACTTTACCGTTTTTCATGTAAAAAAATCCTCCTAAAAAAGCTTTGCTAGCTTCATCTTTAAATTACCATTTTCACGCATAAGCATTGGGCTATTAATCTCTCATTTGCAGTAACAGATCGAATAAATAAGATACTAGATACGTTAATAACGGTTAATGTAAATTTAACATTTTTAACTATTATTGTCAATAGAAAACCCTTTCATTTTTTTGATAATTATAATTACTAGTCTTAATAAAAGAGTTTACTATTTTTTGATTAATTCAGGTAAACTTTGAATCGATTTAATCATTATATCCAATTTAGTTTCAATTCGGTTCAGCAAATAGAAGCTGATAACGATAGGAAAACCAACTTGGCTGATAAATGAAATTAACTCTTCCATTCTACACGCCTCCTATGGAAACTCTCTACCTTATTACTTGGGACTTGGGACTAATAGTATTACTTTATTATTAGCCCCATAGTAATACTCCTCCATTATTTCTTAGATTTCATAATCAGTGACATTTCTTTCAACCAAACGTATCCCTTTGACGGCTGCTAATTCTCCATTATTGGACGTAAAAACATTAGCTGCTATAATGCTTTGCATAACTGTTAAGACTTGTTCTGAATTAACTGGTTCTATAGGACTTTCAAGGGATAGCTTTGACGACTTCCCATTATTTGTTTCAAAAGTTAATTCTAATGTTTTTGCCATTCAAAATTCTCCTTTCTTCTATTTTAATAGGGAAATAATAATAGTCTTCCTTGCTGTGGTACTAATTAACCTTCGCTAATTTCCGATGTGTCATTTCTTTCAACAAAATACAAAGAATAAGTTACTAACGATGCTAGTCCCTGTGCTACAGCTAAGATTTGTTCTGGAGTTGCCGTTTCATTTACATTTCGAAACGTTTTTGTAACAAGATTTGGATCTCCGTTTTCTTTAATACCATTCAGAAACATCAGCTTCAAATTAGATTCATTCCAATGAACTTGTGCCATCTGCCTCACCTCCTATCACCTTTTAAATAGGCCAAACAAAGAAAAAAGGACAGTTTTCGTCGAAAGAAAGTCGGGGATTTTTTATTATAATGGTTCCAGAAATTTTTATGGGGCAATGGTTATAAAAACAATCATATTTCCTGCTTTCACATATGCTAGCAATATAGCACTAAAGGAGGGAAAGATGCTTTGGAATGGTTACAATCTTTTTTACTTGGTCATTATTATATATTGGTACCCGTTCTCTGGGTTATTGGCTATGCGCTGAAACAAACGCCAATTATCCCTGATTGGTCCATCATTTGGATTCTTCTCCTAGCTTCTAGTGTATTAGCAACTTTTGCCTATGGCTTCACATTTGAAGCTATAACCAATGGAATCATTGCAGCAGGTGTATCTGTCTTTGGACACCAACTTGCAAAACAAACTATTCAAAAAGATAAATCGAAATAATTTCCCATATAATAGGAGTAGGATAAGTGTATGTTATGGCAAATACGATGTGAAAAAGAGTCACCATTCATTTTGCACGTAAAATGAATGGTGACTCTTTTAGTTATGTCTAATTATAATTTAAAATGGGATACTGTCTTTTGTAATCTTGAAGCAATATCCGAAAGTTTTTTAGCAGAATCTGTCATTTCTGTCATCGATGCAAGTTGTTCTTCGGTTGCAGCAGATGTTTCTTGTGTATAAGAAATACTCTCTGAAGATATTTTATGAACACTTTCCATAATTTTTTTCATTTCTTTACTATTCGTTGATAAGTCTTCTATTTCCTTCGTTACTTCTTCAACATTATCCGATACATTGGAAATAGACTGCAAAATCTCCGTGAAAGCAATATTCGTTTTTTCCGTTCCTTCTAATCCTTCATTTACAATTGTACTTGTTTTATTCATCCCAGCAACAGCAAGGCCTATTTCCTTTTGAATGCTATCTGTAACATTTTGAATTAAGTTTGCAGAATTACTACTTTCTTCCGCCAATTTCCTAACCTCATCGGCAACAACAGAAAATCCTTTTCCATGTTCTCCTGCTCTTGCAGCTTCAATTGCCGCATTCAATGCCAAAAGATTTGTCTGTTCTGCCACTGTTGTTATTAATTCTGCAATTTGCCTAATTTCTGCTGATTTATGTTCCAACAATTTTATAATTTCTGATGAATCCACAACAGAATGACTAATGTCCTTCATTTTATCTACAACATCATCAATAGAATGGTTGCCATCCTGCGCTTTTCGCATCGCCTCTGACATTTTTGTTTTCATGGCAATACTGCGCTCTGTGATTTCCTCCATGCTTTTATTCATAAGATCGTAATTTTGGACAGCAACTTGGAATTGGTTCATTTGACTCTCCACCTGTACAACCGATTTCTCGGAAATACTAGAAACTTGTTCCGCAACTACAGCTGTTTGTTTTGCACTATTTTCCATTTCCTCACTGCTTAAACTTACTGTATTCGCCGTCTCTCTTACTTCTTGAATGATAGTCGCCAATTCATCATTCATCTTAGCCAAAGAATTGACCATTTCTCCAAATTCATCTTTTCTTTTCCCTTTTACTTCTTGTTTTGTTAAGTTACCTGCACTTACTTTTTTTATGATAGAAGAAGATTCCTTCATCCCTCTTGCGATTGTTTTACTAATCCAAACAGCAATAAGAATCGCCGATAATATAGCGAATGCACTTAATCCAATCACAATATTAATATAAATCTTTGTTTCACTAGCTACTTTGTCTCTTATTTCACTCATTTTAGTTTCTTCGTATTTAATTAATTGATCTGTTTCATTACTAAACTCTGTACGAATGTCATTAGACTGATTAATCAAATCGAGATAATTTTCTTCATTTTCTAAAATCTTTTCTTGCACAGCCTTATCACCAAGAACTAAAAAATCTGCCTGAAGCTTTTGGATACTCTCAATAAGTTCTTTGCTAGTAGTATCACTATCCATATTACTTATTGTATTAAAATCATTTACTAGCCGTTTAGAACTACCATCATAATTTGTTAAATAAGAAGTTTCTCCTGTAAGCAAATAACCATTTATTCCATCTGATTGAAGAAGCATGTTTATTTTCATGTTTTTCAAGATGATAACCTTATTTACTTGTTGGTCAATGACACTTGAATAGTTTTTATCAACCTTGGCAATTTGTGTATTGGAGAGAGTAGTAATTATTAAAATACATATAATAACTAAAAGAAATCCTAACCCCAACTTTTTCGTAATCGTAAACCTCATTTCAATCTCCCTTCTCCCACCCATTTAACACTTATCGGAGTTAAATCCATTTTATAGATTCTTCTATTATACAAGTAAATAAGACTTTATGACTAGTGGATTTTCTGTAAAAAATCTTTTCTCTCCTTAAATTTCACCAGTAAGTTGGATACTATATAGGAAGTAATTTATGCTATCAAAACAAAAACTAGCTAGATTTCTTTCTAATCCAGCTAGTTTAATTAAAAAATATTATTAATTTGTCGGACTTAAATTCTTTGCTAATTTCTTGTAATTGATATACATGGCAATTCGCCATGGAACAATCATACAGAAAGCTAGCATCCAAAACATGCCACCTAATGGGCCAACATCGATTGAACTGCTTAATATAAATTTAGCAACAATTCTAATTGCCAACAGTCCAAATAATATATAGATAAAAACTTTTGAATTAATTAAATAGATATCATTTTCTTTGATTTCAAATTTTGTTGTTTTAATTAACAAAAATGAAAATATTACACCAGCAATAGCCGCTTCTAGTATTTCCTGTCCGGTAATTCGAAAATAAGGAAAGACAAACATTAAAGCACCAGTACTCATAAAAAATGGTGGGAGAATAATTTTTTTAGGTGAAACCGGCTTCGTAGCCGCTTTCATTCTCATAACCGTAAAAAAGACACCCATAAACACTGCAATACCTGTTGAAATTATGACAGAAGTCATAGAAAAACCCCTTTACTTACCTTTTATCAATTCCATTACAATACATTTAATCTTACCATCAAGATTACTAACCTGTCTATTTTTTATCTATCTTTATAAACTAGATAGACATAGGGATTAGAGATAAAAAAACGGATACGACTAGAATCATATCCTTTTTGCATTTCGTTAGTTATCTTAACACCCGATTTATCGCATCTAATACTCTTGTATCATCAAAAGGCTTCACAATAAAATCCTTAGCACCAGCTTCAATTGCTTCGACTACCATTTTTTGTTGCCCCATTGCAGAACACATAATAATTTTCGCCTGCGGGAATTCCTTCTTTATTTCTTTGACAGCGTCTAATCCGCTCATCTCTGGCATTGTAATATCCATTGTGACCAAATCCGGATCCAATTCACGATACAATCTTACTGCTTCCTTGCCATTTTCACCCTCACCAACTACTTCATGATTTGATCTAGTTAATATATTTGAGAGTGTCATTCTCATAAATTTTGCATCATCCACAATCAATATTCGAGCCATCGTACTTCCTCCTCAACAACAAAAAACAATCTCTAATAGTAATATATATTTCATAATACTTATCCAATATAGCGAATCTTTTTGATAATTTCAATCTATTTTGTCACATAAGTTGACAAATCATGGTATGTAGGTAACTTAAATCACTCTATTTCAAGAAATCCTCCTTACCCTCTTAATTCCTATTATACAGCAAGCTGAATGGATTAAAAACCTTGAAAATCACCAAAAATTGGCGAAATGATTCGTGTGAACCATTTCATCCCATCTACATATAACAGGAATCCCATGGCAATCATACAGTAGCCCCCAAATTTCATAAAATGAACACTATACTTCTTTAACTTGTTCAGATGAGAGATAAAAAAAGATAGAAGGATAAATGGCAATGCGAACCCAAGAATGTAACCTCCTAAATAGAGCAAGCTCGTTTCTGGATGAAGACTTGCTAAAGAGAGGACCGTTGCTAGAATTGGGCCATTGCATGGTGTCCATCCTGCTGCAAAGCTTAAGCCAATTAGCAAAGAGCCTAAATAACCAGTAGGTCTAGATTTAAATGAAAATCGGTATTCTTTCATGATCCATTTAGGTTTTAAAACACCACTAATGATAAGGCCAAAGAAGACAATCGTAATCGAACCTATCTTTCTAATTTCCTCATGATAAGATTTAAAATAGGTTCCAATAAAAGAAGAACCAAATCCTAGTGCAATAAAAATAATAGAAAATCCTAACAGGAATACTACCGTATGTATAAAACTAGTATTTTTAAATAGTCTATCCTCTTCTAGCTGACCTATAGACATTCCAGTAATATAAGATAAATAGGCTGGATATAATGGCAAACAGCATGGAGAAATAAAGCTTAAAAAACCGGCACCCAAAGCAATAAATAAGTTTATATCAACCACTTTTTATCTCTCCTTTTCCCCATTTCCTATATCTATATGCTTGTTCCATCTGTTTATGTATTTCTACGATATTTTTGCATTTACTTCCAAAAATAGATATAATTAAGTAAATTAATTTTCACACTCAAATATTACGTTACCTAAATATTCCTTTCATCCTTTATTAGGAACAGGTAATCAATTAGAAGCAGAAATAATAGACAGAAAGGAAAATTACCATGCTAAAAAAGCAATTACTTACTCAAATCGAATTAAAGCGCACAGAGCTTATTGAAATTGCTATGAAACATGGTTTTTCATCTTCTTCAGCCATTATATGCAGTCAAGAATTGGATGTATTACTAAATAAATATAATGAAATGAGCCTAAAAAAAGACTATCCTAACTTTCAAACATCAAAAGAACAATGGAATATGTAAAAGAATAAATTGGAAAAAGAGGAAAAAGCCGAAGTATTCAACATGAATACTTCGGCTTTTTTCTCAAATGCAACTGAATATATTAGTTTGTTTTTTTAAGTGAGTTCTACTTTATGCTCCACTGTTTCTTCAATAGAATCTGCTGCACCATTTTGCAGAAGATACATTTTATAATATAATCCTCTTTGTTGAAGCAACTGTTGATGATTCCCTCTTTCCACAATATTCCCTTTATGAAGAACAAGGATTAAGTCTGCATCTTGAATAGTAGAAAGACGATGGGCAATCGCTATCGTTGTTCTGCCTTTGCGCATTTTCGATAGAGCGAATTGAATAGCTTCTTCTGTTTCTGTATCAATATTTGCTGTCGCTTCATCCAAAATTAAGACTTTCGGATTCGTTAAAATGGTTCTGGCAAATGCGATGAGCTGACGCTGACCACTTGAAAAAGCAGAGCCTCTTTCCACCACTTTATGGTTATATTGATCTTCTAGTTTTTCAATGAATTGATTTGCTTGCACAAATTTAGCTGCTTCGATTACCTCTTCATCAGTTATTTCCTTATTATATAGACGGATATTATCTTTTACTGTCCCGTAGAATAGAAATGGATCTTGAAGAACCAAGCCCATTCTTTCCCGTAATTCAGACTTGTTAAAAGACTTTAATGATTTTCCATCAATAAGAATGTCACCTTTTCCAAAATCATAAAACCTCATAAGTAAATTTACAATCGAACTTTTACCACTTCCTGTATGCCCTACTAAAGCAACTGTTTCCCCTTCTCTAGCAGTAAAGGAAATGTTTTTCAGAACATCTTGTTTACCATCATATGAAAAAGTAACATTTTTAAATTCGATAACACCATTTTTGATTTTATTTTCCCTATTAAGAGCAAGACTTGGTTCTACGTCCTCTTCATCTAAAACAGTAAATACGCGAAACGCAGATACGATAGCTTGCTGATAAAGGGATAAACGCATCATCATATTATTGACAGGTTCAAAAAAACGGTCCAAATAGCTTACAAATGCATATAGCACACCAATTTCAATAGGATTCGCAAACGAAGATATACCAAAATAACTTAAAACGAAAATAAGCCCAAGAACGTAAACAAGATCGATAGCAGGTCTAAGCAATAGACCTTCAAGCTTTATATTACGCATTCCCGCATTATAGTGCTTTGTATTGATATCATCAAATTCAGTTTTTAATCGCTTTTCTTGTCTAAAGACTTGGATTATGTTCATCCCTTGTAAAGATTCACTAAGCTTTGCATTCAATTGGCTTAATCGTTCTCTTATATCCTGATAGAAGTTCGCACTGTATTTTCGATACGTATAGATGATAAATCCAAGAATTGGAAGCAAAATCAAACAGATAGCACCAAGCTTAACATTTAAAACAAACATAGCGATAATAATTCCAAAAATCATAAATCCACTTTGGATAAATGTTGCCAGGACACTGACAAACATATCTTTAATCGCTTCTGTATCATTTGTTACTCTGGAGACAATACTTCCTGCCGGTATTTTATCAAAATAGCGGAGTCCAAGTGTATGAATCTTGGTAAACACATCGACTCGAAGCTGTTGAATAATATATAAAGCAATTTCTTGAAACTTAAATAATTGAAAATACATGATTACCACATTCATTATCTGAATTAGAATATAGGTTATTCCTAATACCATTAATGGCTGTACTTCTAAATTTCTAGGTGTTAAATAATCATCAATAAAAATTTTAATTAAATATGGTCCTGCCAATTCTCCTAATGTCGATAATAATAACAGACCAAAAGCGATCATTACCGCTTTTTTATGTGGTTTAATATAACCCAATAAGCGAAATAACACTTTTCTCTGCTGTTCACTCGTCAGTTTAATTGTCTTATCCATTTGTATCCCCCATGCTGACCATTACTTCTAAAGCTTGGCGATGGTACATTTCTTTATACCATCCAGTTTCCTTCACCAGCTTTTGATGGTCCCCACTTTGAATAATTCGCCCTTCATCTAATACAATGATAAGGTCTGCATGTTCAATAGCACTTAATCGATGCGATGTGATAATAGTTGTTTTCCCTTCCCGATTTGCTCTTAAGGCGTCCAAAATGCTTTCTTCTGTTTTTGCATCAACTGCTGATAGGGAATCATCTAATATTAGAATTTCTGGATTCATAAGGAGTGCACGTGCAATTGAAATACGTTGCTTCTGACCGCCAGACAGCGAAACTCCTCTTTCACCTACTACCGTATCATATCCATCAGTAAACCCGAGGATATCCTCATGAATATTTGCCAAGACTGCTGCTTGATAGATTTCTTCCTCTGAAACATCTGGATTAGTGAAAGCAATATTTTCTCTAACACTAGCGGAAAAAAGAAAATGTTCCTGTGGCACATACCCAATCGAAACTCTTAATGCATCCAAGTCAATTTCTTTTATTTCCGTTCCACTAATCATAATCTTTCCATTATAATAATCGTACTCTCTAAATAACAATTTTAAGAGTGTTGTTTTTCCTGCTCCCGTTTTCCCAACAATTCCAAGTGTTTGCCCTCGTTTCAAACAAAAGTGAATACTTTTTAGCACATCTACTTTATTGTTGTAGGAGAAAGATTTCAAATCATAGACAATGTCCCCTGCTGGAGGCGTTTTGATTGCACTTGCCTGATTAATAATATCAACCTTCGTTTCTAGTAAAGCAGTGACACGGTCATACGAAGCTCTCCCTCTCTCCATAATATTAAAGAGCCATCCAAATGCCAGCATCGGCCAGATAAGAAGACCGAGATAAGTGGTAAAAGAAACGAGTTGCCCCAAACTAAGCTCTCCATTAATAACGTAACGAGAACCAAAAACGATTGCTAAAAAGAAAGAAATACTGACTATAATAGAGATTGTAGGATCATAAAGTGCATCCACACGAGCTACTTTAATATTTTTATCCACTACTTCAAGAGAAGATTTGCGAAAGTCTTCTATATCTTCTTTTTCTTGACCGAAAGTCTTTAATACCTTAATGCCTGAAATGCTTTCTTGGGTCTTATCATTCAAGGAAGAAAAAGCAGCCTGGGCTTGATGAAAATATTTATGTATTAAAGAACCATAATAACTAGTTAAGATAGCCATTAACGGCATTGGTAATAAACAAATAAGCGTAAGCTTCCAGCTAATTGTAGTTGCCATTGCAATAATAACAAAACCGCCAGTTGCTAATGAATCTACTAAAGTAAGAACTCCCTGTCCTGCCGTTTGTTGAATCGCCTGAATATCATTTGTTGCATGAGCCATTAAGTCCCCTGTTCGATTTCGTTGATAAAAGGACTGAGACATCTTCGTAAAGTGACTATATAGTTGATTTCTCATTAATTTCCCTAGCTTTACAGCAGAGCCGAATATCATTACCCGCCAATAATAACGAAGCACATACATTGCTAATGCAGAAACAACTAAGACTCCTAGCCACTGTAATAAATTGGACCAATTCAATGTTCTTCCCTGAATATGATCAACAACAATCCCAACAATTCTTGGGGGGATTAGCTGCAGTACAGCAACTAAAATCAATAGGGATATTCCTCCAAGATATGCTTTCTTCTCCTGCATAAAATACCATTTTAAATTTAAAAAAACTTTCAACCATATACACCTCTTATCTGTTGGCAACTAAATATGTAAAAATACCCTTCATTAGTTTAGCAAAATATTTAGGAACTGGAAAGAAATTTTATTATATTTTCAAAATATTTAATGGAGTGAAAATATTGTTTCTTTTTGTTTTTAATTTTCATTAAATT
>Ga0209463_1000385_pt1 | contig 37425 bp, 32 predicted proteins | sample AgamicMgSfrz_FD_187169 | JGI IMG/M metagenome (GOLD analysis project Ga0209463, IMG submission 187169) | Agave microbial communities from Guanajuato, Mexico - Mg.Sf.rz (SPAdes) (version 2) | ecosystem: Host-associated > Plants > Phyllosphere > Phylloplane/Leaf | place: Guanajuato, Mexico...
GTATCCAAGAAAAATTAGGCTACCACGCACCAAAAACATTTGGTAGCATGGCAGTCTAATAAGGGTGTTTTATTTGTGTCTCATTCTGCTATGTCAGTCTAGCACCGCAGAGGAGTTTTTTCATTTAATGATAACCATTTTGCCCGTTCGCACTGCCGCTTGTTTTGTGCTTTGGCTGATGGCCTTTATTTTGTTTCGTGTTGCTTCCGCCTTTTTTCGATTGTTTGGACATATGTGATTCCCCCATCCATCAAGATTGAACATGTTCGTTCTTCTTTAGGATGCCCGAATTTCTTCACACCTTGCCTGGTACGATTTTACGTTTATGTAAAAGCGCATTGAGTTCGCCGCCAAGGATAATCATGATGCCGGTTAAATAAAACCAGATCATTAAAATAATGATTCCCCCAATACTTCCGTACATTGCGCTGTAATTAGCAAACTCGCCTACGTAAAATGAGAACAGCATGCTCACCAAAATCCATCCAATCGAGGCAAAAATAGCGCCTGGCAGAACAAATTTCAATTTCAATCTGATGTTTGGGGCGAAATAGTACAAGGCTGTAAACACAATCAATAAAATCAGCGGGCTAATGATCCACCTCATGGCCGTCCAAATGGTGAGAAAGGCATCTGACTGCCCGACTAATTCAGCGAGAAATAAGCCAAGTTCTTTTCCAAAGACAGGCAGCATTAAGGCAAAAATAATCGTAAGAACCATTGCTATGGTTAAGATGATGGATGTTAAACGTACGAGAATGAAGGAACGATTTTCCTCAACTTCGTAAGCATGGTTAAATGCTCTGACAACAGCATTAATCCCGTTAGATGCAGACCAAAGGGCGGCAATAATCCCGAATGACAGCAATCCGCCGTTACGGCTGTTCAGTGTCTCTTCGGCAATGGATTCAATCATCGAAAGCGCTCCTTCTGGCGCATAACCAGAGATGACGCTTAGGACATCCTTCGACGTCAGCGGCAAATATCCAACGAGCGTCAGCACGAAGATGAGAAACGGAAATAATGAAAGCAAAAAGAAATAGGCAAGCTCAGCAGATTTTGCCGGTCCTTCATGCAGCAAAAAGCGTTCAATTAACGCTTTAATAAAACCCATACGCCTCATCTCCAATGATCAATCTTTCTATTTCGTTCGAAAGTGATCTTTTGTTTCTTCAATAATCTCTAATACTTTTGGGGTTGTTTCCTTTAACTGATTGACTTGTTCATTTAAAAATGACAAATCATCTGAGACTGTTCGCATCAGCTGCTTCGTTTCTTCCATTTTTTCTTTCACACAAGCAGAAATTCTGGCTGGCTCCTGACGGTATTCCGCCAGCTTTTCCTGACAGTCATCCCATTTGTCTTTGAGCGCGATTCTCGTTGGCCGATGAAATAATGTCAGCAGTGCGCCGCAAGCTGCTCCTATCACAGCTCCTCGAAGCATGATTTGATTTTTTTCTTCCATCTCGTCTGATCTCCTTTCAGTTAAAGGTGTTTCTCTTTTTTTACATACGTCAAAAAACGATCAATTCCTTTTTCAATTAAATCATGTACTTCCTCAAAGTTTCCAGCGTAATAAGGGTCTGGCACATCATCTCGATCGTCGTCTTCAACAAAGTCAAGAAGACGGCCAATAAAGTGATGTTTCCCATAGCCGGCTATACTGCGAAGTGCCCCTGCATTTTCAGCATCCATCGCAATGATATAGTCGTATGCTGTGATGTCCTCATCTATGATTTGTCTTGCGGACATCCCTTCATAGCTGATTCCTTTTTCATCAAGCAGCTTTCGTGTTCCTTCATGCGGGGGGCTGCCTTGATGCCAGCCGCCAATGCCTGCTGAATCAATGACAAAGTGCTCGCTTAGCCCCTCATCTTCTACTCGTTTTCTAAACATGGCCTCTGCCATCGGTGATCTGCAAATATTGCCAAGACATACGAATAATACATGAATCATCCTTCATTCTCCTCCTATCTTTTCCCTAAGAACTGCTTTCGAAAACCTTTTCTCTATCATATCAAGCCCTTTTTCTTTTGAAAACTTTGCAAGAAAAACTCCCATCGGCATTTACACATTATACAAAAAAAGGTGAAACTTTAGGAGAATTATACAAATAAAGGGGGATACATATGGGATGGGTAGAACAGATTATCAGCAGTATCAATGATGTATTATGGGGACCGCCGCTTTTGCTTTTGATCGTGGGGACAGGAATTTACCTTACCTTTCGCGTGCTCTTCATTCAAATTAGGCTGCTCCCATATTCACTCAAGCTGGCTTTTTCAAAGCAAGACAAGACATCAGAAGGTGATATTTCTCACTTCCAAGCATTAATGACAGCTCTAGCTGCAACAGTTGGAACGGGAAATATTGTAGGGGTCGCCTCTGCTGTCATTGCCGGCGGACCGGGCGCTGTGTTTTGGATGTGGTTTGCAGCGTTCTTTGGAATGGCGACAAAATATGCTGAAGCTGTTCTCGCAGTGAAATATCGTGTCAAAAATGAAAAAGGTGAAATGTCCGGCGGACCGATGTACTATTTGGAGCATGGCTTGAAGCAAAAATGGCTAGGGGTGCTGTTTGCTATTTTTGGCGCCACGGCTGCATTTGGGATTGGGAATCTCGTGCAGTCAAATTCGATTTCTGGTGTCATGAATTCAACCTTTCAGATTCCAACATGGATCACCGGCATTATTATTACGGCCTTTACTGCCCTCGTGATTTTAGGCGGGATTAAAAGCATTGGCCGTGTAACAGCTATTTTTGTACCGGTCATGGCTTTATTCTACGTCATTTGCGGACTGATCATTCTTGTCATGAATGCGGATCTTGTCCCAAGTGCAATCGGGCTCATTTTTACGGATGCATTTACAGGCCAAGCCGTTGCAGGCGGTGCGATCGGTACCGTAATCCGCTGGGGTGTGGCGAGAGGGGTATTTTCCAATGAAGCGGGTCTTGGTTCTGCACCAATCGCTGCTGCTGCCAAAACAGATATGCCTGCTCGTCAAGCGCTTGTGTCAATGACGCAAGTCTTTATTGATACGATGATTGTTTGTTCCATTACAGGGATCACAATTGTCATGGCCGATATGTACGTCACAGAAAAAAGTGATGCACTCACCTCGTTATCCTTTGCTCATTTCCTTGGTCCAATCGGCTCAATCATTGTTGCAATCGGCTTACTTTTATTTGCCTATTCCACCATTATTGGCTGGTCCTATTATGGCGAAAAATGCTTTACATATTTGGCGAAAGATTCATATGTGATGTATTATCGTGTTGTGTTTGTTATGGCTGTCTTTTTCGGTGCCGTGTTTAAGAATGATTTCGTCTGGGGCGTAGCGGATATGCTAAACGGACTGATGGCTGTTCCTAACTTAATCGGCCTCATCGGTTTATCTGGGGTTGTCGTGTTTGAATCTAAACGAATCATTGATAAGATTAAGCAGGAGAAAAAGGAGAAAAACATCTCGGTGTCGTCTTAATAGCCCTTTTATTCTTTTTCTTTTCTGTTAAAATAGACATATTATTCAACACATATGCAGGAAAGGACGTGCCGCCCTTGTCAGAGCAAAAAGCGGCTGAAGTCAATCAGCTGATTGAAGACATTTCGCAAAAGTTAAATATGCTGAACATTGGAGTCATCAAAGCCGAGGACTTCAGTCCAGACAAGTACGAAGATATTGTATTTCTACACCAAATGGTGATGAAAAAATCTTCATTCAGCCCTAGTGAAATGCAAGCCATCGCAAGCGAGCTAAAAAGCTTAAGAAAATAATCGCGGAAAGGAAACTGGGTTGCGGTTTACGCCGCTTTCTTCCATCTATGCACAGAAAAAGCCAGCCCCCCGCAAGGTGCTGGCTTTGTTTATCCTGTCAAAACTGCTTATTTTGCGAGCAGTTTTAATGATTCACGGTTAAATGCTGGAATGTCATCAGGTGTACGGCTTGTCACAAGCTGATCCTGACAAACAACAACTTCTTCATCTTTGAATTTTGCGCCTGCGTTTTCCAAATCTACTTGAATGGATGTATAACCAGTCACGCCTCTGCCTTCCAGCGTCTTCGCTGTAATGAGCAATTGCGGTCCGTGACAGATCGCAAATACTGGTTTTTTCTCGTCCATAAATGCTTTTGTGAATTGGACATAGCGATCATCTGCACGCAGAATGTCTGGTGAGAACCCGCCAGGAATCAGCAGTGCATCGAAGTCTTCAGGCTTCACGTTATCAATGGACGCATCCACTCTCACTTCTGCTTCTCCTTGCTTCCCTTTCACTGTTTTTCCTTTTTCGTTTTCAATCACTGTGATCTCATGGCCTGCATCTTTAAAGGCTTTTGCAGGCTTGGTGAATTCAACATCCTCAAAGTAATCTGTTAATACAACTGCAATTTTCTTACCCATGTAAAAACCCTCCTGCTTGATTATCGTTTACACTACACACTATACCCGGGTACATTGAAATCAAACATTCTATCCCGATCAGAAAACCCTTTATGATAAAAATAAGCATTTAGACTTATTTATATTCCTTCGACAAGGTAATTCGTATGATTTATGTTATCTTTACAATAATCTGCAAAAAATAACTACAAAAATTAACGAAACATTTCTACAATAGGTATTGTGGTCAAAAAAATTAGAAAGGCGGAGATCAGGTGAAGAAGCAAGCACATAGGTCTAAACGAAGGAAAAACCTGTCTATTCTGCTCACTTCCATTATGATGATTAGTCTCATTCTCCCAGCAGTACCTACTCATGCAGCAATAGAAAACGGCAATGCCGTAAAAGTCAGCATCTTAGCCACAACGGATGTTCATGCGAACATGATGAATTACGATTATTACAGCGACAAAGAAACAAATGAATTTGGTTTGGCGAAAACAGCCGAGCTGATTGAAAAGCACCGTTCACAAAATCCAAATACACTCCTTGTTGATAACGGAGACCTGATTCAAGGAACCCCTCTTGGAGAATACGTTTACAAAAATGAGAAAGACCGCATCATTAATCAAACAAAGGTTCATCCCATTATTCATACACTCAACAAACTAAAGTACGATGCAGGAACACTTGGCAATCATGAATTTAACTACGGATTATCATTCCTTGATGGTACCATTGCCGGCGCTAACTTCCCGATTGTCAATGCGAACGTCAAAAAGTTAAATGGAGAACACCGTTTTACGCCTTATGTGATCCAAGATAAAACCTTTAAAGATGCAAACGGAGCTTCACAAACTGTGAAAGTCGGTTACATAGGATTCGTTCCACCGCAAATTATGACGTGGGATAAGAAGCATTTAGATGGACAAGTTCAAGTGCAGGATATCGTCGAATCTGCCAATGAAACCATCCCTGAAATGAAGGAAAAAGGCGCAGATATCATCGTCGCTCTTGCCCATACAGGAATTGAAAAAACCGCTTCGCCTAAAGGGTCAGAAAATATGATCTTTGACCTTGCCACGAAAACGAAAGGCATCGATGCGATCGTGTCCGGCCACCAGCACGGCACATTCCCAAGCGATGAATATAGCGGCGTCGACAAATTCGATGTCTCAAAAGGAACCATCAACGACATTCCAGTCGTCATGTCAAAAAACTGGGGAAGCTACCTCGGAGTCATTGATTTAACATTAGAGCCTGACGGCAGCAAATGGAAAGTCACAAATGGAACAGGAAAGATTGAATCTGTTGCAGGAGTCACCTCTCAAAACAGCACTGTGAAAGATGCCATTCAAACGACGCATCAAAACACACTTGATTATGTAAGAAAACCTGTCGGTAAAACAGAAGCAGACATTAACAGCTTTTTTGCACAAGTGATGGATGACCCTTCTATTCAAATTGTGACAGATGCACAAAAATGGTATGCACAAGAAAAAATGAAGGATACCGCGTACAAAAACTTACCGATTTTATCCGCAGGCGCCCCGTTTAAAGCCGGCGGCCGAAACGGTGTGAATTATTATACAAATATCGCAAAAGGTGATTTAGCGATTAAAAACATCGGTGATCTCTACCTTTACGATAACACCGTGCAAATTGTCAAACTGAGAGGCAGTGAAGTCAAAGACTGGCTTGAGATGTCTGCCGGACAGTTTAATCAGATCAAACCAAACGATGCAAATGAACAGCCTATTTTAAACGAAGAATACCGCTCGTATAACTTTGATGTGATCGATGGTGTCACCTATCAAGTCGATGTGACGCAGCCTGCTAAGTACAGCACAACAGGCACTCTGGTCAATGCGAATGCAAACCGCATCAAAAACCTGTCCTACAACGGGAAACCAGTCTCTGACAATCAAGAATTTTTAGTCGTGACGAACAACTATCGAGCTTCTGGCGGTGGAGGCTTCCCGCATCTGACGCAAGATAAAGTGGTGCTTGCCTCAGCTGATGAGAACCGCCAAGTGCTGATGGATTATATTATCGAACAAAAAACCATCAATCCAAGTGCGGATCAAAACTGGTCCATTGCACCAATCAAAGGCGCAACAGTCACATTCGAATCTTCTCTTTTAGCTAAGCCGTTTGCTGAAAAATCAAGCAGCGTAGACTTTGTTCGTAACGCCAGCACAGATGGTCTAGGCTTGTACAAGCTAGCCTTTAAAGAGGATGGCACAACAGAACCGCCTGCATCAGACACCTGGAATTTAACGGTGATGCATACAAACGATACACATGCCCACCTTGATGATGCGGCAAGACGTGCAACAAAGATTAAAGAAGTTCGAGCCGAAAGCAAGAACAACATTTTATTAGATGCTGGAGATGTCTTCTCTGGTGACCTATATTTCACAAAATGGCAAGGACTTGCCGACCTAAAACTGATGAACTTAATGAAATATGATGCCATGACGTTTGGTAATCATGAATTTGACAAAGGTCCTTCTGTTCTTCGTCAATTCCTGACAGGTGATGCATCAGATGTAGATGCGAAAAACCGTCATCAATTTGAAAAGCCTGCATTCCCGATTGTGTCATCAAACGTTGATGTTTCTAAGGAAAAACAATTGAGCGGCTTAGTGAAAAAGCCAGCCACATTTAAAGCTGGTGAGAAAAAAGAAGCTGGGATTTATCCATACATCCTGCTTGATGTGAACGGTGAAAAGGTGGCTGTATTCGGCTTAACCACTGAAGACACGGCCATTACATCCAGCAGCGGTCCTAACATTCAGTTCAAGGATGCATACAAGAAAGCAAAAGAAACAGTCAACACGATTCAAACAGAAGAAAAAGTCAACAAAATCATTGCTTTAACACACATTGGCTATAACCGTGATCTTGAGCTTGCTCAAAAAGTAGACGGGATTGATTTAATTATTGGCGGTCACACGCACACCCTTGTTGAAAAATTAAAGGTCGTCAATAAGAAAGAACCAACGATTGTCGCACAGGTAAAAGACTACGGACAATTTTTAGGAAAAGTAGACGTGGCCTTTAATCCAAAAGGAGTCGTACAGCCAAAGGAATCTTCTTTTGATCTCATCACCATCGATGACTCTGTTAAAGAAGATGCCGATGCAAAAGCGATCCTCGATCAGTACAAGGCAGATATTCAAGATTTAAAAACGGAAAAAGTCGGGTCTGCTGATGTCCTCTTAGATGGACAACGAGAGCATGTCCGGGCGAAGGAAACGAACCTTGGGAACTTTATTGCTGATGGTATGCTGAAGAAAGCGCAAGAATCTGCTGGTGCTGATCTTGCCATCACAAACGGCGGCGGTATTCGAGGCAGCATTGAAAAAGGAGATATCACTTTAGGTGATATTTTAACGGTCATGCCATTCGGAAACACACTCTATGTCGCAGATCTAAAAGGCAGCCAAATTAAAAAAGCACTCGAACAAGGGCTTTCAGGCATTGAGGAAGGCGGCGGCGCGTTCCCTCATGTGGCCGGCATTGAATATACGTTTACACTGAGTAAACCAGCTGGCAGCAGACTCATTGATGTCAAGCTGAAAGACCAAAACGGCAAATTAACAGACATTGATGATAAGAAAACATACCGCGTGGCGACAAACGCATTTGTCGGCACAGGCGGCGATGGCTACAGCGTCTTTACAGAAGCCTCTCACGGTGAAGACTTAGGCTATGTTGATTATGAAATCTTCAAAGAGCAAATTGAACAGGTAGACGGCGGGCATATTTCTCCTGTCATCGATCACAGGGTGAAAGAAGTGTTCCTTCCGCGCGCGAAAGGAAAAGGCTCCTATGACATTCAAGATGATGAGAAATTCCAAACGTATGTGCAGCATACAAACAAAGCATTGCTCTATTTAGACAAAGCGAGCGAAGCGAAAAACGTTCAATTGTCTCTATCAAAAGCGCAGGTAGCCGAGCTGAAGAAAAGAGAGCAAGATCCAAACGTCACCATCTATCATGACAAAGTGGGACTCTCATTACCGCTCTCCAACTTATCCGAAAAAAGCGCAGATATATGGATGAAAAATACAAATAAGGTGAAAAACGCATTAACGGATACGTATGATTTCCAAATCAAACAAGATCAGAAAAAGGTTTCTACCTTTAAAGATCCTGTCACACTATCCTTTACATTAGATGAGCCTCAAAAGCCGAAGAAACCTGGTGTATATTATGTAGACCGCAAGAAAAACCGTTATGCAAAAACAAGTAACGGATCGTTCGAAAATGGGGTCGTATCAGGTCAAACTGAACACTTCAGCGAATATACCGTACTCAACCAAAGCGGGGCAGCTGGAACAACGCCAGATCAAACTGGCGGAGACGGCGGTACATCAGCGCCAGGCGGTGGTACAGGTACAAATCCAAACCAAGATGGAACCGGACTCCCAGGCGGAACTCTGCCGAATACAGCAACGATGATGTATACAGCTGTATTGATTGGCGTACTCATGCTTGCCTCAGGCGGTATCCTATATTACTACCAGCGCAAGCGTACAAGAAAAAATGTTTCATCCTAAAAGGAAAAGGACAGAGCCTATGCTCTGTCCTCATATTGTTGACAAAGGGCTAAAATGATCTTGATTTTAGCCCTTTGTCTTCTTTTCAGCGTGATAGAAAACCTTTGCAGTCTAGAAGGTCGAGTACCGTAGCGGAGCGAATAAAAGATTCGTGAGCACCGGAGCGCAGACCTGACACCGAATGCGAGGGTTTGTCTACACGCTGAAGGACAGAGCCTATGCTCTCTGTCCTTTTTTTTTATCTCAATCTTGGGATAAATAAACCCAATTGCGCTTATCAAATTCTTTCACATCATCTGATCCTATATGACGCAGCATTCTATTGAAGAACGTGATATCATCTTCATCATCAACAGCATATAAATCATCTTGAACATAATCTCTTATAATAAAATTCGTTAAGTTCGTATTATTTACAAAATCAGCAAAATACGATTGGACAAGAGTTAAATCCTCTTCACTTAACTTTTCATCATTAATAATTGAAATATGAAACACATTCAAAATCGCTTGTATATCTTCTTCATCCATATAACATAATGGGTCTAGTTTTCGATCTTCTTCTGTAAACGGTTTTCGAGTATCTTCAATGATGACGTAACATAATATTCGATGATCTTTCATCACGCTAAAAATTTCTAAATCCCGTAATTTTAGTGGTCGATTCAGTCTAATCATTTTTCCTCCTGTAAATCAAGATTTTGTCGTTGTGTATATCCCCGCTTCTCCAAAACCTGAAAAGGATAGAGCCTAGGCTCTGTCCGTTTTTTCTCTTCTAGCAAAATCGACGAATCTGAAGCGGTCTAATCGGTGACGGCTTTCTGTGTATTGAAATAGACTCGTATCCTCTAAGAACACATAATTCTTTACCACAACGACATGGTCAAATCCCTTCAAATCAAGGTACTTGGCGTCCTCTTCTGTACATGGCTCTACCACAAATTCTTTTTGAGCATAGCTGATCGATACACCGAGTTCTCCCTCAATATACTCGTAGATTGATCCTTCGCATATGTCTTTAGACAATACTTCCACATGCTTTTGCAAAAAGTAGTCCTTGTCTAAAATCACCTCTTCCCCGCTAATATTGCGAGATCGAATGACTTTCCAGACGTCCGTCTGTTCATCAATTTTCAGCTGAGACTGAATATACTGATCCGGTTTGGTTAAACCAAATTCATGAACTGTTGTGACCGTCTTTCGGCCAAGCGTTTGGGAAAGCTCTTTAAAGCTGACAAGACCTGATACAGGAAACTGCATTTTCTCCCGATTTAACAATACAGAGCCTTTCCCGCGGATTTTTTGAATATAGCCATTTTGCACAAGAATATTTAATGCCTTTCTCACCGTCTCCCGGGACGTGTCGTACATGATAGAAAGTTCATGCTCTGATGGGAGGATGCCTTTATCCTGCCATTCACCTTGCTCAATTCGTCTTGCGAGCTGATCATAAATCACTCGAAACTTATTCTCTTTCATTTTCCCTCCGCCCCATTTTCTAGCGTTTGGTTAAATGATAAACGATTGACTCATATGGGCGCAACGTAAATCCCTTGATATGTGCCGGCACATCCTCATAATTGGATAACAGGACTTGCCCCTCCATCTCATCTACAGCCTGCACAAGCTCATCAGGAAGCGTAAAGTCCGCCTCCCCTGCATAAAAGTGGTTGATCACGAGGAGCTTCTCATTCTTGCTTTCTCTAACATAAGCAAAAATCTTTGGATCTTCTGCTAAAAGTAAAGAGAAGCTGCCATATGTGATCACATCAAGTTCTTTACGCAGTTTGCAAAGGGCTTGATAATGATAGAAAATGGACGTCCGGTCTTTTAACGCAGCTTCGACCGAAATGTCGTTATCGGCTGGCGCAATCCAAGGTGTTCCTGTTGAGAAGCCTGCGTTCTTCTCTGAGGTCCACTGCATTGGTGTTCTCGCATTATCTCTTGATTTAACCTGTAAAATGGCGAGTGCTTCTTCCTTTGATTTTCCCTTTTCAAGCATGACTTCGTACATATTGAGTGATTCGATATCACGGTAAGAAGAAATGTCCTCAAAGCGAGGATTCTTCATGCCAATTTCCTCACCTTGATAAATATAAGGAGTGCCCTGCATCAGATGAATCGTGGTCGCCAGCATCTTCGCTGATTGCTGATGATACGTGTCATCATCCCCATACCTTGAGACGATACGCGGCTGATCATGATTGCACCAGAACAGCGCATTCCAGCCGCCTCCCTCATGCATTTTCGTCTGCCATTCAGATAGAATCGACTTCAATTCTTGAAAATCAAATGGAGCGATCGCCCACTTTTCACCGTTTGGATAATCCACCTTTAAATGATGGAAGTTAAACGTCATATCCAACTCCTGCCGATCAGGTCTTGTATACCGAATGCAGTCTGCGATATTCGTTGAAGACATTTCTCCAACTGTCATGCTATCGTATTTCGAAAAAACCTCCTGGTTCATTTCATGCAGAAATTCATGAATTCTCGGCCCGTCCGTATAGTACATGCGGCCGTCGCCTTGCACAGATTGTCCGGCGTCATCTAAGAAGCGCTGATCCTTTGAGATGTTGTTGATGACATCCAGCCTGAACCCATCAATTCCTTTTTCAAACCAAAAGTGCATAATGTCATATACTTGCCCGCGCACTTCATCCTTCTCCCAATTGAGATCCGCCTGGGTGACATCATATAAATGAAGATAATAATCTCCTGTTACTTCGTCTAACTCCCAGGCTGGGCCGCCAAATTTCGATTGCCAATCATTCGGAGGAGATCCGTCCGCTTTTGGCTCCTTCCAAATATAATAATCTCGGTAAGGGTTATCCTTTGACTCACGCGAGGCTTGAAACCACTCATGGAAAATGGATGTATGGTTAACGGCTAGATCCATGATGACCCTTATTCCTCTCTCATGCGCTTCCTTCAGCATGCGTTCAAAATCTGTCATTGTCCCGTACATGTCATGGATTTTTGTATAATCACTAATATCATAGCCGTTGTCATGCTGCGGGGACTCATACATTGGCGTGAGCCAAATACAATCCGCCCCAAGCTCTTTAATGTAATCAAGCTTTTTCGTCACGCCATTGATATCACCTGTACCAGAGCCCGTTGTATCTAAAAAGCTCTTCGGATAAATTTGATAGACCACCGCTTTTTTCCACCATGGTTCATTTGATTGCTGATTCAATTTCCTTCACCACCACTAGTTAAGTTCTTCTGAAAAATCCTTCTTCGTTTTTAGTTTTGCATATAAAAGAGTACCGATGAATGGGAGGATGAGTACAATCACCATTCCAATTGCAAATGCCCCCCAATATTTCGGGATAATGGAGAAGATTCCTGGAATGCCTCCAACACCAACTGAACTTGCCAGCACCCCTTGAGAGGCGATAAACATCCCGGCTAATCCTGAGCTGATCAGTGCAAAAATAAATGGGAATCGATAACGCAGGTTGACTCCAAACATGGCTGGTTCGGTGATTCCTAAATAAGCAGAAATACTTGATGTCAGCGAAAGTCCTTTTTGCTTTTCATCTTTTAAGACAAACATCATTGCCAGTGCAGCTGATCCTTGTGCGATATTGGACAGTGCAAGCATTGGCCATAGGAACGTGCCGTGCAGCTTTGAGTTAATCAATTGAATATCCACAGCGAGGAACGTATGGTGCATTCCTGTAATGACTAATGCTGCATACAGTCCGCCGTATAATAGACCGCCAAGTGCTGCGAATTGCTGGAATACGGCTACAAGCCCAGATGTTAAAACGTTACCGATTGCAAAGGTAACAGGTCCAATGACGATAAATGATAAAAATCCAATGACTAATAACGTAATCGGTGCAACAACTAAAAGCTGAATACTTTCAGGTGTCCGTTTTGTAATAAATAATTCGAGCTTTGCAAGTAAATAAGAGGCAACGAGTATCGGAAGAACCTGTCCTTGATAGCCTACCTTCTGCACTTCAAGTCCAAACAAGTTCCAAACAGGAATGTCACCGGTCTTCTCAGCCGCTCCATAGCCCCATGCGTTTAACAAGTCCGGGTGTACAAGCATTAGTCCAAGGACCATTCCTAAAAGCGGATTCCCCCCAAACCGCTTCACAGCTGACCAGCCAATTAATGCTGGCAGGAAGGTGAAGGCAGTGCCTGCAATTAAGTTGATCATATTCGCTAAATCAGCCCATGCCGGATACACATCCACAATCGATTTTTGATCGAAGAAAATATCAGGAGCTGTTAAAATATTATTAATTCCCATTAATAAACCGGCTGTGACGATGGCAGGAAGAATCGGTATAAAGATATCCGCAAGCGTTTTCACAGCACGCTGCAATGGATTTAGTTTTTGATCAGAGGCACGCTTGACGTCCTCTTTTGTGGCTTCCCCAATCCCCGTCCTTTTGACCATTTCGGCATATACTCGATTGACGGCCCCTTGGCCGATAACCACTTGGTATTGACCGTTCGCTGAGAAAGATCCCTTCACTTCATCAATTTGTTCAAGTGCTTTCTCATCCACCTTGCCTTCATCTTTCAGCACAAAGCGCAGTCTTGTTACACAATGTGTCGCTTGATCAATATTTTCTTTGCCGCCGATGGCTTTCACAATCTGATCTGCTGCTGCCTGATAATCAGCCATACTATCCCCTCCGAGATCGTTTTTTTATATAAGAAAAAAGAACCAAAAAACTTGTATATACATGTTTGATTCTTATTTTATATTTGTATATACATGTAGTCAACAACAAAATGCAACGCTTACATAAAAAAAGCCCCCTCAATGTGCTCAGGGAGAGGCAGCGTGTCATCATCTTTTTTTATGCTCCGTTAATTTCTCGTAGACCTTATTTTTATAAAAGAAGGAAGCTGGACGGGCAAAAGTTTGGCGCTTAGATGTAAGTTCATCCAGACGATTTTGTTTTTCTTCACATATGAGAGACAGCTTTTTTCTCTCCTCTCCGTCTATACTGGAGTGAAGCAGCTCTTTGACAGTCATGAGTTCTTTTTTCAGTGCTGTTTCTTCCCCAGCAAATCCGGCATTTTTCATGATACGGTAGCCCATTCTAAGTTCTTCTGGTACATGAGCAGCATCATCTTTTGGCAGAGGCTTCCCAAAGCCAGATAATTCTTCAAAAGCCCCGTTATCCATCGCTTTTTTAATCCGTTCTTCTGATAATCTCTGCGCAAAATCCATAGCGTTTCTCCTTTCGCCGCAAGTATTTGATTAAGCATAGCAAAAAAGCTGGCTCTCTCACAAGAGCCAGCTTCAGCGTCTAGACAAACCCTCGCATTCGGTGTCAGTCCTGCGCTCAGGTGCACGTCCCTCCTTCACTGAAAAGAGAAAAAGGGCTAAAATCAGCCCTTTCTCGTTATTTATTGTCGACTTTGAAGGTTGAGACCATTTGTGCTAAGTCCTCTGACATGTCAGAGAGCTGTTCAATCGCACTTGAAATTTGCTGCATACCAGCACTTTGCTGTTCTGTTGCTGCCGCCACTTCTTGAGAACTTGCAGCATGTTCTTCTGACACGACTGAAATTTGTTCAATCGATGTTGAAATCGTTTGATATGCTCGTTCTACCTGCTTAATGGATTGAAGCAGATTGTTCGTTCTGCTTGCAAATTGAGACACTCCGTCATAAATACCAGCAAAGTTCTGCGAGGTGCCTTTCATCTGCTCCCGGCCTTCTTCCACTGCTTTACTGCTTTCTTCCACGCTTTCAAGGACACGTTGACTGTTTTCCTGTGTGCCAATGACTAGGTCTGAAACCGTCTTAGCTGCATCAGCTGACTGCTCGGCTAACTTACGCACTTCATCAGCCACAACTGCAAATCCTTTTCCTTCTTCTCCTACACGTGCCGCTTCAATTGAAGCATTCAGTGCAAGTAGATTCGTTTGCGCTGAAATGTCGGTAATAATGGAGATCACACTTTCAATTTCTGTTGAATGTGATTTTAATTCTTCTGCCGCCTGCTTTGAACTTGTCATCATGTTGTGTAACATATTGAGATGCTCCAGAACATGCTGCACCAGTTTTTGACCAGATTCTGACTGCTCTTGTACTTCTGATGAAACAGATGTCATTTCATCTACTTCTTTCGTTACACCTTCAATTTGAGTATCGATTTCCGCAACAGATGTCGTGCAGTCTGTAATGTTTGCTACTGAATCATTGATTCCTTCACTCATATTCGTCATCGCTTCTGACACTTGTTGTGCACTTTGACTAGATTCGTTCGTCACCGTGCGAAGCTGTGAAGACATTTTTGATACTTCACTTGACGAATGCGAGATTTTGCTAATAAGCTCTTTGATCCGTCCCTGCATCTTTTGGAAGGACGCGGCAAGCTGACCGATCTCGTCTTTACTTTGAACCTCTACCATTCCAGTTAAATCACCGTCAGCAATTCGGTTCGCTGATTCCATCAATGAACGTGCTGGTTTCGCAATTCTTCTTCCCATGATAAAGGAGAAAAGCAATCCACCGATGAGCACAATAGCAGATGCAACCGTAATGTAGATTGTCAGCTTCTTCGTTGTGGCTGGAACAATTGATGCATCTAAATCAATTCCTAAAATCCCTGTCAGTTCACCGCCTGAATCTTTGATTGGTAAAAAGACTGATTTATGTGTTCCATATGAATCTTGGTAAATATCACTTTTGACCATTTTATCTTCAGAAAGAGCTTGTTTCATCTCATCTGAGAATGTATAATCCTGGTCAAAATCATTGTCTTCCCCCGTTAATACGATAATTCTTTCCTTACCGCCTTTATTAGATAACACATATAAGTTCTCAAGCGTATGAGCTTCTTGAAGCTCAGTAAATTTCTTTTTAATCTCGATATAAAGGGGATCATCCTTCCCGCTAATGCTAAGCACGTTTCCATCGATGTTATCGATTTCTTTTTTGGCTGTATCAATATCTGTTGTTAATCGATAATCAAATTGCTTTAATAACTGGGATGATAAATCCTGGCTGACTAGATAAAAGGTTAGAACGAATAATGCAACAGTTGTGAGTAATGTTCCGACAACGACTGACATGATTTTGGTGGATATCGTGAGTCCTCCAAACTTCCTTTGTTTCGACATTTTTTCTACATCTCCACTCTCAATTTTAATTTAAGCCTGTACACTTTCAAATTGTCCACAAACAGATGCAATCACATCTTTTAAATAAGATACGATATGAGGGATATGCTCTGGTAACGTATAAGGTGAAATCACGAAAAACTTACTCACACTCAGATAGAATTCTTGACCATCTTTCGCATACACTTGTAAAAACTTCGTTGTATCACCAAAGAACATTTCGTCTCTTTTCTCTCCAAGCTTTTCAAAGAGCATTTTGTTCAATTCATTGTTCCGTTCGATTTCCATAGCAGTTGCTTCTCCGGAAATTTCCTCCTTAAAACGAGGAGAGCCGTCTAAGTAAATTCTAAACAATGTAGCCATTCCGACGTTGTCATCATTCACGACTTCTGCTTGCGGAATTTCTTGACTAAGTGCTTCTCTAAAAGCAAGGTTTACTTCTAAGAATTGACCGAGCAAACGCTGGTAGCCTTCAATCCCAAACGTTAACAGCACACTCAGCATGCTGATCGAGCTTCCCATTCTTGAACATTCCAGTGTATAACCCGTATGGTATTCCCCGTAGCCTCTATGGCCAACATATGGTGTCTCCTGTTCTTTCAGATCCAAACGCTTTAAGTCAGCAGCGTCTTTCACTAAGAATAAACTGGATGTGTAAGGTGTTTGACCAAGTTTTTGAAAATCAAAGCACATCGTATCAGCAAGTGAAAGATGCTGAAATTTCGCTTTGATTTCTTTCAACATACGAAGAACACCGTCTGAGAATTGCAGCGGGTTTTCTAATACATCATACTCATTAAAGAAAGCAAAAAATCCACCCAGCGCCGAATCTGCATGAATATGCGGCACCTTCAGATCATACTTTTCAGCAATCGCTTCTGCTGTTTCACGTACCCCTTTTACATCATCAATTGCAATGGCATCTGTTGTTCCGGTTGTTGCCACAATATAAACGGGAATTCCGCCTTTTTGTGCAACACGTTCCATTTGACAAAGCAAATCTTCCATATCCATTGAATGATCTTTATTCGTCTTAATTCTGATTAAGTTGTTTGTGCCAAGTCCTGTTGCTTCCATTGACTTAAATAAGCTGTAATGTGCAGCATCAGAACAAAACGCATAAAGATTTTGCGGAACTCCTTTTCGCAGAGACTCCGGCGCAGCTTTTGCAATCGCTAAACGAAGCCCTGAAAAAATCGCTCCCTGACCTCCCCATGTTGTGTATCCCCCGCTCACATTTGGATCATATCCGATGAGCTTAGACATCATTGAGACCACTCTGACCTCAGCTTCCGCACCTGCTGGTCCATAAACATCCCATAGGTTGTTACCGTTTACCAGCATAGCCGTCAGCATGCCTAAAATTCCTGGTGTACTTGCCATTGGCAGAATGTTCGTGAAGAAATACTTGGTGTGGTATGGATGGTTATGTAAAAGCTTCAGTAATTCTTCATTCACAAGTTCCGCTTGCTGGCCGTTCACCGGAATTTGACTTGTTTCAGTAAGCTTTTTGTAAAAATCCTCCCCACGATTCTTTTCACCCTTTAGGTGTGCACGGTTTGGATCCTTCAGGTCATCGACCCCTGAAATGATCTGCTCCATCAATTTGACGAGTTCTTTACGCTCTCCTGCATTTCCGTCCTCACTCGGAAACCAGTTCTGAACGAGGTTCTCTGCTCGTACAGTCATATACTATCAATCCTTTCGAATGGAAGATTTCCTGTCACTGTCTATATCGACCCCGTTTCAAAAGTTTATAGTGTCGAAATGTTCACTTAAGTATATTTAGATAATTTGTTCATCCATTAAAATTAATAAAACCCTTAAAATACACATTAAAATCATTGTTTTGATAAAACAATAAAATATATCAATATACTTTAATGAAGGGATTTTTATCCAATCGTTTCAGCGGTTCATTCACTCATTTTTTTTACTTAATCTGCATAAACATTAATAAACACTGAATCCGACTAAAAGCACCATTGTAGAGATTAATTTAATTCTTTAGACTTGTGTCTTTTTACCTGTTTTATTGATATAACAACAGAAAAATTACAGAATTTTCTGTTAATATTAGGATAAATTTCATAAAAAGTTTTTCGAAGACCGAACATTTTCGATGTCTTCCCTTTAAAGCTCGGACAGGCTGCTTTAGGGACTCACCGGTTATGACTTTTCTATTTGTGCATTTCGTGGTATATTCTAATGGTTCGTTTTCTTTCGTTCCGCCTCTTCCGTGTATCGGAGAAAAGGAGTGTTTATATGAAAACATTTATTCAAAAAAGAGGTCTCGGCTTCTTTCTGATTGCAGCCATCTTACTATGGCTCAAAACGTATTCAGCGTATTTAATCGAATTTAAACTTGGTATATCAAATGTGCTTCAGCATATTTTGCTTTTCGTGAATCCTATTAGCTCCAGCTTGTTCTTTCTTGGCTTTGCTTTATTGTTCAAGAAAAAATGGCAGCCTGCCGCTATCATTGTGATTCACTTTTTCATGTCTTTTTTACTATACGCAAACATCGTGTACTATCGATTCTTCAATGACTTTATCACGCTGCCTACAGTGATGCAGGCAGGAACGAATGGCGGACAATTAGGTGATAGTGCATTTTCACTCATGCGTTGGACTGATGTGTTTTACTTTATTGATACAATCATTTTGATCGTACTAGCAGTCCGCATGAAAAGGCAGCAGCAAACAAGTACAGCCACTGTACCTGTTCAAAAGTCAAAATCGTTTAGACTCGTCCTTGTGTCCTCTGTTGTGATCTTTGTTTTGAACTTAGTTGCTGCAGAGATCGATCGTCCAGAGCTTTTATCAAGATCGTTCGACCGCAATTATTTAGTTAAATATTTAGGTGCTTATAACTTTACTGTGTTTGATGCCATTCAAAATGTGAAATCAAACAGCCAGCGTGCTCTGGCAAATTCAAATGACGTAACAGATGTAGAGAACTATTTAAAAGCGAATAGTGCTGATCCTAACCCGGCTTATTACGGGAAAGCGAAAGGCATGAACGTCATTACAATTTCTCTTGAATCTCTGCAAAACTTTGTCATTGATTATAAGGTGAATGGAAAAGAAGTAACGCCATTCCTTAATTCATTGGCACACGACAACAAAACGTTTTACTTTGATAACTTCTTCCATCAAACAGGACAGGGAAAAACGTCTGATGCTGAATTTATGATGGATACTGGATTATTCCCATTATCACAGGGTTCTGTTTTTATAAACAAAGCGCAAAACACATATCAAGCACTTCCTGGTATTTTGAAGAAGGATCAATATATGTCAGCAGAATTCCATGGCAATACGAAAACCTTCTGGAACCGTAATGAAATGTTTAAATCCTTTGGATATGACAGATTTTACGATTCTGAGTACTACGATATGAATGAGCAGGATACGAAGAACTATGGATTGAAAGACAAACCGTTCTTCAAAGAATCCATGCCAATGCTTAAAAACATGAAGCAGCCGTTTTATTCGAAATTCATTACCTTATCGAACCATTTCCCATTTGGAATGGATGAAGGTGATACCGATTTCGAACCTGGGGACTTCGGAGACTCTGTCGTGGATAACTACTTCCAATCGGCTCATTATTTAGATGAAGCCATTGAACAGTTCTTCAATGACTTAAAGAAATCTGGTCTCTATGACAATACAGTCATCATCATGTACGGAGATCATTACGGTATTTCTGAAAATCATAATGAAGCGATGGAAAAAGTGACTGGACAAAAAATTGGAGATTATGAAAATGCACAGCTTATGCGTGTGCCGCTCTTTATCCATGTACCTGGCGTAAAAGGCGGACAGATTCATAAATACTCTGGTGAAGTCGATGTCGCTCCAACTCTTCTGCACCTGCTCGGCGATGATACGAAGAACTATTTAATGTCTGGTTCTGATATCTTATCGAAGAACTTTAAAGAGCTTGTACCATTTAGAAATGGTGACTTCGTGTCTAAGGACTATACAAAAGTAGGCAATAACTATTACAGTAACAAAACAGGCGAGAAAATCGAACCAACTGACAAGGCATCACAAGAAAATGAAACGGTGAAAAAGATGCTGGAGACATCTGATAAGATTGTCACCGAAGATTTACTCCGTTTCTACAAGCCTAAAGGCTTTACACCGATTGACCGCAACGATTATGACTATACAAAGAAAGTACAGGATGAAAAGGATTCCTCTTCCGCCAAAGGTGAATCCAGCTCTTCTTCAAAATAGCTTTCTCATCTAAAGCCCCAGCCGATCAGCTGGGGCTTTTACGTTTGACCCTCATTGTACCGGGTATAGGAGAAGAAGGAGGGATTTATTGATCATGAAAAAACAGCTGCTTTTGTCGTGACCGCTTCACTCACTTCTTCCACCTTATTCGGTTTCAGCCCTGCGTTCTCAGCACATGCCGTGACCCAAACGGAGGCAGAACAATCTATTCCTCAAGATCCCGAAGCCGCACTAAACAGCATTTATGAGCTGGCCCATAAAGGACAAATGCCATACTATGCAAAAGGACTCAAAATAGGCGTTCAAACAAAAAACAGACGTACGCCATAAACTAGGAAAGCCTTATCCAGAGACGGGTCAAAGCGGCTTTGATCTGTACCATGCTGAGATGGGGAACCCCGGATTCGTTTTTCACTATGACAAAAAAGGCAAGATTAACGAAATCCGTTATTTTGAAACAAATGTAGAAAAAGAAACGAATATCGGAGGAATGACTCCTTCCCTATTAAAGAAACAGCTTGGATCGGCAGATACCAAGAGCACCATCCCGCAAACAAAAGAGAAGAAATACGTTTATCGGACCGGTGATTATGAGCTCGAATTTATCGTCGGGCATGATCCAGATATGAGCCAGCACGAGCTGAATGTGGTGCATATTCAGCTCATCAAAGCTGGTTCCTAAATAAAAATCATCCTGAGCATACACTCAGGATGATTTTTATTTATTATGATGCCACTTCTAAATGCGGCTTTCTTTTCAAAGTTCGTTTGATAACCGGGCCTGCCACATAATCAACACCAAACTTTCCGGCATTTCCTTTCGCCGCCATGATGAAGATTGCAATGAGAAGAAGAAGCGGGTTCACAGAGACGGTTCCAGCTAGTAAGAAAGAGACATTCATCACGCTTCCAAAAAAGGCTGCCGTTGTTGTAAACAATCCAACAATTAATCCTAAGCCTACTAAGATTTCTCCCCACATGACCATGGCACTGAATATTCCGGCATTTGGCAACGCGACATTTTCTAAAAACCATACATAGAACGGATAAACAAGATGTCCATCTTTCACAACAGGTTCAGCTATGGCAAATTGCAAAAATCCTGATGCATCGAATCCGCTTGTTAGTTTTCCGATACCAGATGTCAGCCAAGTCCATCCGATATAAAGTCTTGCTGCCAAAAGGATAACGGCTGCCCATACATTTGTTTGTAAGAATTTTGTAAACATGATGATGCCTCCTTTTAAATTATGTGAAATATTTCACATTTTCTTTATGATCTTATTATACTATTCAATATGTTATTTGTGATCTTATTCACATAGATATTCACAAATTGTTCATGAATATCTAGTTGAGGTAAACTTTTCCCTTGCTAAAACCGTCTAAGTCATTTCAGACAGTGAAAAGGAGTTACATTTTGTATGAAAACACTATTTCATTTTGCTTATTTACAGGCCATCTCATGTCTATTCCCCGTCATGATCTTTGTGGCGCTTGCCCTATCAAAGACGGTGGCTATTCCTTTTCTTCACCGGTATGATTTCATTCTACTGCTTTGTCTTGCGGCTCAGATCCTGATGCTGACGCTGCGGCTGGAGACTTGGACAGAGCTAAAGGTCATTTGTCTATTTCATCTCATAGGAATCTGTTTAGAAGTGTATAAAGTACATATGGGCTCTTGGTCCTATCCAGAAGAAGCTTATACAAAAATATTTGGGGTTCCACTTTATAGCGGCTTTATGTATGCGAGTGTGGCTAGTTATATTTATCAGGCATTTTCACGACTTCATGTAAAAGTGGCTGACATTACTGCTTGTTGTTATGTTTCGGAAAACGTCGGTTTCGTTTCAGGTTGGTCCATCTTCCTTTCGAATGCCGCTTGTTGTTTCATTTCTCCTGATTGGCTTTTTTATTTGGATTGCTGAAAATATCACCACCTTCTTAGGAGCATGGCAATATCCAAATCAGCAACATGCTTGGTCCATTTGTTCATCTAGGGAAAATTAGTTCATGGTTCTTACTCGTCGTCATTAGTATTGTGCTAGTGATCGAACAGCGTAAACAAAAAAACGTTCAGCCCAATTGACATGGCTGAACGCTTTTTTTAATCTCGATCGACTTCCTTGCGGAGATCATCTGCGACAAATTCTACATTCGTTCCAATAATAATTTGTACGGATGTTTTTCCAGAAGTCAGCACCCCTTTGGCACCTGCTTTTTTCAATGTACCTTCATTTAATAAATTAGTATCCTCTACTGTTAAACGAAGACGTGTGGCACAATGATCAATGGTGGTGATGTTGTCTTTGCCGCCAAGTCCCTCTACGAGCATACTCGCTCCTCCTGCCGTCACCGCATCATCTGCTGCGATATCTTCCATGTCATCATCTTCCCTGCCTGGTGTTTTCAGCTTTAATAGTTTAATGAGGAAATAGAAAACGACAAAGTACAAGACGCCATAAATGATTCCTACTATAAGAAGCATGATCGGCTTTTGCGCAATACCAAAGCTTAAAACATAATCAATCGCACCTGCTGAAAAAGCAAAGCCGCTATGAATCCCAAGAGTGTTCACAATAAAAAGCGAAAGCCCCGTCAAAATAGCATGGACACCATATAATAGTGGAGATAAAAACATAAAAGAAAATTCAATTGGTTCAGTGATCCCTGTTATAAATGATGTAAGCGCCATCCCAATCATCAGACCAGCTGTTGCTTTTCGCTTCTCAGGTTTTGCAGTCACAACCATGGCTAGACATGCCGCTGGCAGACCAAACATCATCACTGGGAAGAATCCTGTCATAAAGACACCCGCGCTTGGATCTCCTTTAAAGAAACGTGCTAAATCCCCTGTTGCCCCGCTGAATTCCCCAAATTGAAACCAAAATAAGTTATTCAAGACATGGTGAAGTCCTAATGGAATGAGCAATCGGTTAAAGAAACCAAACAGCCCGGCACCTGTTGCACCAAGACTTAAAATCCATTCCCCTAAATCATTGATTACACTTTGAATCGGCGGCCATACATATCCGAAAACAGCTGCTAATAGAATGGTGAAAAGTGCGGTCATAATAGGCACAAGCCGCCTTCCGCTAAAGAAACCTAAGTATTCCGGCAGTTTCGTATCCTTAAATTTATTGTAAACATAACCTGCCAAAAGCCCGCATAAAATACCGCCCAATACCCCCATATTGTTGGTTGTGTTAATCGACGTTGTACCAGCAGACAAAATAAAATAAGAGATCGCACCTGATAATGCCGCTGCCCCGTTCCCATCCTTTGAAATACCAATCGCTACACCCATTGCAAAAATTAAAGCCAAGTTCGCAAAAATTGCATTCCCTGCCGCATGAATAAACGGGATATTGAATACATCCTCCCGCCCAATGGCCAAAATAATCCCTGCTGCTGGAAGTACAGCGATTGGAAGCATAAATGATTTTCCCAGCTTTTGAAAAAACTGAAACACCATCTGATTTCCCCCCTTTGTCATCATCATGACCTAATCATTCATGATGTTCATAAAAAATATATCATATGCACGTCTAGTTATCTATACCAATTTGTCCACGTCCATTTGAATTCCACTCTTTACTCTTTTTGCGTAAAATGTGGTAAGCTATTGAATAGAATGAAGATATAGAAAGCGGGAATGAACAGTGATTGTCAAACATGATCATGAGTTAGAAGCCTTAAAAAAAGTCGGCCGAATTGTCGCTATGGCAAGAGAAGAAATGAAAAGCCAAGCGAAACCAGGCATGTCTACAAAAGAATTAGATTTGATTGGGAAAAAAATATTAGAAGAGCACGGGGCCAATTCAGCACCTGAAAAAGAATATGACTTTCCTGGTACCACTTGTATCAGCGTAAACGATGAAGTTGCACACGGTATCCCTAGTGAAAAAACCATTCTACAAGAGGGCGACCTCGTGAACATTGATATCTCAGCAGAGCTTGACGGATATTATTCCGATACAGGCATTTCATTTGTTTTAGGAACAGGTGATGCTCGTCTTGAAGCATTATGTAAGTGTGCAGAAGATGCGTTCCTTGAAGGATTAAAGCATGCAAAGGCTGGTAAAAGACAAAACCAAATTGGCCGTGCGGTCTACAATACAGCGAAAGAACAAGGATTTACCGTCATTAAAAACCTGACAGGACACGGCATTGGGAAGAATCTGCATGAAGCACCCAACCATATTTTGAACTACTATGATCCATTCGATAATGCTTTGTTTAAAAATGGCACAGTCATTGCCTTTGAACCTTTCATTTCAACAAAGGCTGAATCAATTTATCAGGCTGATGATGGCTGGACATTTAAAACACCAGATAAAAGTCTAGTCGCACAGATTGAACATACCATTGTGATCACAAAAGACGCACCGATTATTTTAACAAAGCTGTAAACAAGCGGGTCCCCTCCTTTACCGGAGGGGATTTTTTCATATCCCTTTCACGAATCTGTCATGACTAAACAAAAATACCTGTGGTAAAATAGGCAAAGATATGCGAAAGGGGTCTTATTTGATATGTGGTTCATCATCATAGGTGTTATCTTTTTCATCGAAAGTATTATCTTAACGGTTGTAGGGATTAAGAAAAAACAATCCATGATGACCTATCTTGGTGTTGTCATCATGATTATGACGGTCGGCATGATCCTCGTTACCCTCAACCCGCCAAATTCATAAATCAATATTTCCAGCATATACATGGATCATAGGCAGATAGAATCAGTTTTCATTTCTTGACACCTGCACGCTTTTCACGTCCTTTTTTGAGATTACAATGCAGGCAGTTTCAATTGAAAGGAGTTTTCTATCATGCATTATGGCAGCAAAGGCTGGTATGTCGAAGAATTAAAGAAGCTTGGTGTGACTAAGCATGAAGGCAGAAAGCTTCAAAGCTTTAAAACCTATTTCCTTGCAAATCTGTTTGAGCAAAAGAAAACTAGCTCATAAATGTTGAAAAGCCGTACATCTGATACTGATGTACGGCTTTTTTTAAATGTGCTGAATTCGTTTTTCTAAAGACCGCCTTACCACATCTGCTAAAGCATCTACCTTAAGAACAGCTTTGAGCCGGTCTGGATCTACTTGACGGTATTTGACTTCATTGACTTCGTGTACTGTGATGGGATGAGGTGCTTTCTCGGCTAACACAAGAGATTCATCTGGCGAGACCATCCCTTCTTTCAGTACACGTAAATAAAAGCCTGTATACCCTGTTTGCTGCACTTCCTTCACAAGCTTCATGTTTCCATGCTTAAGAGAGAGCTTCACACACGGCTGTCTTGGCTGGCTGACCTCAACAAGCGCTTCTCCAAGCTGAAACACATCTCCAATACGGACTTCTGTCTCTACAAGCTGATGCACTGTCACATTCTCGCCGAAGGCTGCCTCCTGTAGTGAAACCCCTAAAAATTGCTCAAAGTAAGCATAGTGATCATATGGAAAGACACAAATGGCTTTATCATAGCCCCCATGATGAACCAAATCACCTTGACCGTCTCCTTCAAAATTGACCTGACTTAAATACACAGGCTCATGAATGCACCTTTTGTTGATAGCTGTTTTGATTTCTTTTCCATTTGCATAGGTGATGATAGGTTGTCCCACTTGGATTCCTTCTATGTCGTATCTCTTTTGTCCCACGATGGCCATCTCCTTTGGTTGTCTACTGGCTTTTATTTTACATCGTTTGACAAGCAAATCATAGTCGAGGCGTGAAGATCAGATGCAGGCTATGGTACGATGTGAAAAAAGGAGAGATGACCATGATTCATTATCACGCTATTGTAAAAGGACGGGTGCAAGGAGTCGGGTTTCGTTATTTTGTTCAGGGAGAAGCTGTCAATCGAGGCTTGAAAGGCTGGGTGCGTAACACAGATAAAGGTCATGTCGAATTAAAGGTAGAAGGTGAGCAGCAGAAAGTGATTGATTTCTTAGAGACTGTCCGGAAAGGAAGTCCTTTTTCAAAAGTCACAAATATGCAGATGGCGCCGCTCACCGGGTTAGCCCATTATAGGGACTTTCGCATAAGAGGTTAGTTGATTATTTCTTAACAGTAAATGAGTTTGCAACATAATATCCGATCAGCGTGGTACGTGAAGCGTCTTTGTAGAGGCTCACATGAACATCATATTTTGCTGATCCACTGCTAGGAAGTAACAAACGAGTAGGTGCTGTGAAAGCTGCTTGTCCAGATATAGACCCTTGATGTATATAGGCAGGAGTCACTGGGAAAGTAAGTTTTCGAATACTGGCTGTATAATAGAGTGTTTCATTTGTCGATGCTACCATTTTGACATTGATTTTGGGATGCAGCGAAGAATAAGCTGAGCGATCGGTCGTGACTTTCAAATCGACAGCGTTTTGTATTATCGTTCCCCCATCAGCTGCCTTTGCTCTTTCAGCACCTAGTGATAAACTTCCAGTAATACTTAGTACAGTCGCAAATATCAGCCATGTAATTTTTTTCATCCATATTCCCCCTTTTTTGATACCACTGTCATTAAACCATAAATCCCCATAACATACATCGTTCAAAAGATTCATTTTATAAAAAAAGCCTATCACTTCGCTAGGCTTTTCCCGCCCCATGATAGGGCTTATCCTGATAAAAATAATTCGGTTTCACAATGGTATTGTCATAATGCTGGTGGAAGATGTGGGTAGCTGCTGGTGAAACTGGCGGAATCAGCCATGTCCAATCACCGGTCAGCTTGCGATCGGCCTTTTCTTCCTGTTTTTCAAATTGTTTGAATTGATGAGCTGCTGTATGGTGATCAACAATCGTCACCCCTGCTTCGCGATAAGAATGGAGAACCGCCACATTCAATTCGACAATGGCTTTATCTTTCCAAAGTGACGCATTTTTTGTTGTGTCCAGCCCTATAATAGAAGCGACTTTTTTTAGCATATTGTAGCGATTTTCGTCAGCTAAGTTACGTGCACCAATTTCTGTTCCCATATACCATCCATTAAACGGTGCAGCATTGTAATGAATACCGCCAATCTCTAATTTCATATCAGCAATAATCGGAACCGCATACCATTTCAGTCCTAAATCACGGAATCCATCATATTCAGGATGGGTGATCTCTACCTCTTGGACGATTTCTTTCGGAAGCTCATACAGAACAGGCGGCTGACCTTTTAGCTGAAACATGAGAGGCAGAATATCAAAATGTGTGCCCTCCCCTTTCCAGCCATGTGCTTGACATAATTTTGTTAATTCAAGAGATGCCTCGTCGCCGATGATGCCGTATTCAGTTTCATAGCCTGCATAACGAACGAGCTGATGATTATAAATGACGACTTCCTTCCGTCTGTTTTTCTCTGGGGGAAAGATCGTAATGGACGGTTTGATTTTCCCGCCATTTGTCGCATACTCAATATGATGAAAGAGTGCCTCTTTCACCTCATCCTCTGTCTTTACATGCCGGCAGTCATGCACTTGCAGGGTCGACCAAAATAAACGGCCTATGCAGCGGTTACTGTTGCGCCATGCCATTTTCGCCCCGTGAGCTAATTCCTCTAGTGTATGCGTATAAATACCTTCAGACTCAATTTCTTTTTTTATTTCATGCAGACGTGCTGCTTTCTCTTCATTTGACTTGTTTAATTCTTCATAGCATACAGAAATAAAAGCTTCTGCTTCATTCCACAACGCTTCTTGATTACTCAAACATACTCGCCTCACTTTACTACGAATATATCCATTGTAGCGGTTTCTATTGATAAATTCACTCGTTTCAAACCATTTTTTATCATATCATCCGACCATTGTCCTTAGACCATAGATGAATCAATACGTTTAAGGGTCTTTTGGAGCCAGCGGACATACCCTTTTTCTCTTTCAATTGCCCTTGTCAGCACTAAGTAATGCCCAAATTGGGCTGAATGCAGCGATTCAGCAGAAGGGTCTTCCGCTGTCAAAACGTGCAGCTTTTGTTCCAGCACATCTACTTTCTTGGTGCGCTCTAACAGTTGATATGCAAACAGGTCAGCCGCTTCTTTTTTGTCCATGGAAGAGATGAAAAAGGTTTTGAGCATGAATTCATCCTTTGTTGTTTCCGGAATCGGATCTTTTGTTCTTAACCACTGACGCAATTCTTCTTTTCCTGCCGCTGTAATTTGATAGACCTTCTTCTCCAGCTTTTTTCCTTGTATGTGAATATCAAATTCAATAAACCCTTCCTCTGTGAGCCGCTTCAGCTCAGGGTAAATCTGACTATGCTTCGCACTCCAAAACTGTCCAAGGGAATCCTTAAAATGTTTCGTGATATCGTATCCCGTCAGCTCATGCTGATCCAGCAAGCCAAGAATGGCATATTTTAGTACTCTCATGATGTGCCTCCAACGCTTATTCTTTGACAACAGTATACCATAGACTTTAAAATAAATATGTAAATCACAACATGTTTGAAAAAACATCATCCTAATGAAAGAAGGAATAAACATGGATCAATTCGTTGGACTTCATATGATTTATACGTATGAAAATGGCTGGGAATATGAGATTTACATTAAAAACGATCACACCATTGATTATCGCATTCATAGCGGAATGGTTGGAGGACGCTGGGTCCGTGATCAAGAAGTAAATATTGTGAAGCTGACAAAAGGCGTATACAAAGTCTCTTGGACAGAACCAACTGGGACAGACGTCTCTCTGAACTTTATGCCTGAAGAAAAACGCATGCATGGCGTCATCTTCTTCCCAAAATGGGTGCATGAACGTCCAGACATCACCGTCTGCTATCAAAATGACTACATCGATCTCATGAAAGAATCTCGTGAAAAATACGATACCTATCCGAAATATGTTGTCCCAGAATTTGCGGACATTACGTATATCCATCATGCAGGTGTGAATGACGAAACCATTATCGCAGAAGCACCATATGAAGGCATGACAGATAAAATAAGAGCTGGACGAAAATAAAAAAAGCGGCACGCCTTGTGCCGCTTTTACATTTAAAATCATTTTAGTCCTTTTTATTGAATACCTAACGTCTTTTGAGGAAGCGCGAAACGATAGACTGGCAGTTCATCACCTGCTTTTGAAGCAATAAACCCTGATGACATATAGCTGTCCTTTGATTCTGGTTCAAGGGCAAGTGACAGCAAATTGGTTTGTGGCTGTGCCGTGACATATACCTTTGTTCCTTTTGGTAGCTGACGTTTCTTGTCAACGAGTTTTGTTTCAAGCTGAATATCTGTTTTGCTCTTTTCCTCTCGCTTTGTCACTTGATAGGCTTGTACCGGCACTTTCATACCAGCCGGCAATGTGACACTTTTTAATCCTAATGTTCTGAGTTTCCTTTCTACTCCTTCATGCCCCGGAAGAATGAGATAAGCGGTCGGCCTTTCTCTTGTTAAGACAGGAACAGCATCGCTCGCACTGTGAAAGCGTACAGGTACTTGAGTAGTTTGTCCTTTCTCAATATCAACCATTTCCAGCGAGACATTGACAGGTGCTTTGAAATCATCTTGAATGACCACCAGATCATCATCATTTGGCTGCAGTCCTTTTTTGACCAGCTTCAGCCGCTCCGTCAACATTTGCTGCTTCACCTGTTTGGCATGTTTCACCGTGGTCTCAATGATTTTTTCATGGGTGGCTACTTGCGCAGCGACGCGTCGGGCAAAATCCTCTCTTCCAATCCCAATCCCTCTACTTTCTACAAGAAATGACAGGGCTGGCGAAAGTGCAAGCGCATTTCGGCCAATTCGCGCATCCGTTCCACCTTCATAGATGTCAATCTTTCCATCCTTTCCTCTTGTGTTTGTATAATACAAATCGTTAGAAAACCCTTTATTTGTCAGCGCTTCACGAACTCCGTTAACATATAACTCATTTGATGTGAGCCGGATGCTTTCAGGAATGTTTAGATTTTTCCCTGAAAGAATAAGCAAATCATGATATTTGAGAGCGCCTGATGAACCGATATCTTCAAACTGCTTTTGACCCACATCGTATTCATGGGCATCAACGACCACTTCTGGCGCATACCGATTAAATTCTTGATGCAGGGCTATCAGTTCTGGAGATTCTAATGTCATATGATCACGGTTTCCATCTAATCCGTTTGCCAGTCTACGGTCAAATGCATAAGAACCATCAGGATTGATTCTTGGAACAATGATGATATTGACATGATTGAGTATACGCTTTCCTTCTTCACCTGCTAATCGTTTTGCAATGACAAGAGCAGATTCACCGGAGGCTGGTTCATTTCCGTGTATTTGTGCTTGGAGCCAGATGGTTGGCTTTTTTGAAAGTGGCGTAATGGAGCGATCCTTTGTAAAGTACAAGGCCGGGATGGACCGGCCTTCAATAGATGTTCCAATCTGTTTCTGCGTGGCGTAAGGACTTTTGCGGACAATGTCTCGTAAGAAAACTTGAAGCTCTTCTTGTGTCGTAAATGCTTCTCCTTTTTTCTGAAAGGCAGGGGTATCAAACGTCTCGTCAGGCTCAGGGTATAGCTTTTTCACTGAAGCCGGCTGTTCATAACTCTTTCCATAATAAGGGGTTTCTGCATGAGCTGAAGCTGGGCTCACCATCGACAAACTGCCTGCCATGAGGCATACAGCAGCAAAAAGAAACGTGCCTTTTCGTTTCAACATGCTATCCTCTCCCTTCGTTGATTTGCATTATAAAGAAAAAAACAGCAACAGTGTCAGTATTTTTCAAAAATAATTCTTTTGGCGGAACAGGCTTGTCTTTGTCTAGGGCAAATGAATGGAGCCTGCCCGGCAATATGACCTAAAAAAAGTGCCTGCCCGCAGCAGACACTTTTTTATTTACCAGATGGAAATGGCCCCAATGAGAACCGCCATGACGGTCATAGCGACAACAGCCAGTACAGCCCATTTCATCCCAAATTTCTGATGCTGATCCAGTGATACGCCAACAAGTCCAACAAGTAAATGAGTCGATGGAACAAGTGGACTTAACATATGAATCGGCTGACCAATAATTGAGGCTCTTGCAATCTCAATTTTATCGACACCATATGCTGCCGCTGTTTCTGATAGGATCGGCAGTACGCCGTAAAAATATGCATCATTCGGCATAAAGAAAGTAAAGATCCCGCTTGTTAATGCGACAATGACTGGAATAAAGCCGCCAAGCTGCTCTGGAATTGCAGATACAATCGAAATCGCCATTTCATCGACCATTTTCGTTCCAGTTAGAATACCTGTAAAAACACCTGCCGCAAAAATCATCGAGGCAATGGCTAAAACGTTTGTTGAGTGAGCCGCAATTCGCTCACGCTGCTGATCAAGGTTCGGATAATTCACGATAATCGCCACACAGAAAGCAAGAACAAATAGAACAGTTAAGCTGACTTTACCTGATACAAGCAGCAGCACCAATAACAAAGTCAGCGCCAGGTTAAACCACCAAAGCTTCGGCCGTTTGATATCATCTTGCAGTGCCGCTGCCATTTCATTTGCATGAATCGGCTGGTCGAGTTCAATGACACCGAGACGTTTTCTTTCAGCTTTTCCAAGAAAATAAGCCACAATAATCATACTGAGAACCCCTGCACCAATGACTGGAAGCATCGGGCCAAATAAAAGTGAAGGATCGACGCCAAGTGCACTCGCCGCTCTAGGTGTGGCTCCTCCCCATGGAATTGTATTCATAATTCCCATGCCGACCCCGGCAATTCCCGCTAAAATAATTGGACGGATGCCAAGCAGCGTAAATAGTGGAAGCATCGCTGTTGTTGTAATCATATACGTTGTTGTTCCATCACCATCAAGTGCAACAAGCATCGTCAGGACAGCTGTTCCGACCACGATTTTTAATGGATCGCCTTTAACGATATTTAAAATTTTCGCCACCATTGGGTCAAATAAACCCGCATCAATCATAATGCCAAAGTACAAAATGGCAAACATGATCATGACCGCTGTCGGTGCAACTTGCTGCACGCCTTTGACAATCATATCTGAAATTTCAGTAAAATGAAAACCTGCAATAAGAGCAAATGCAATCGGCGTTAACACCAATGCCGTTAAAACAGACATACGTTTCGTCATAATCAAAACCATAAATACAATCATCATAAGAAATCCTAAGATTGCTAACATATTGTTCACCCCTTATGTTGTATACGCTTTCATTAATGTGTTGGTATCCCATTTCCAACCCTTTCTGTCATCATATCTGACGTTGGAATTGAAGTAAATATTATGAATTTTAATTCTTTTTCGGTCGATAAATGCTTTTTGTTCATTTTGTTCAAACATTGGGCTTTTTAATTCCATGAAAAAAACAAAGGGTTTATTTAAGCCCTTTGTCTTCTTTTCAGTGTGATAGAAAACCTTTGAAGTCTAGGAAGGATGAGTACTGGAGCGGAGCGAATATGAGATTCGTGAGCACCAGCACACAGAACTGACACCGAATGCAAGGGTTTGTCTACACGCTGGAAGCGGTCTCACTCGACCGCTTGTTCTCCTTGTATCAATTGCTCATATTGCCTTAATTGATCTTCCATAAAGATCTTTGCCTCTTTGCTGTTCATATAACGACTTGTCCAGCCCTTTTGCTTTAATCGCTTTTTCCAGGACTTCGTTTTCGTCATTTTTTGAAGAAGCTGATCCCATTCACGAACCTCATGCTGACTCATTTGTTTTGGGCCCATCACACCGCGCCAATGGGAAAAGATGAGCGGAATGCCCTGCTCTTTCCATGTCGGCACATCTTCAAATCCATCTAAGCGCTGGCTGGTTGTCGTCGCTACGAGCTTCAGCCTCTTTTTTTCATAATCATGACGAACCTCTGTAATGGTAGTCGTTGCTGCATCCACCTCATGGTCGATGAGCGCCTGAAATAAATCATCTGCACTGTCAAATTTCAAAAATTGAATGCGATATGGATCAATTCCTGCCATTTCTGCTGCCCGGGCGAATGAGATTTGATCATCATTTCCAAAATCAGGGGCAAACCCAATTTTTAAGGAATCTGGTTTTTTCTTAAGTGCGTGTAACAGCTCCTTCCCATCTGAAAAAGGAGAATCCACTGGGACTGCGACGACCTGCCACTCTTCTGCAAGGATTGCCAGCGGTGTCACATCATTCATCGTCACGTTACTGCTGCCAAGCAAATTACGGCTTAACAATAAGCTTGAATTTAAACTGATATAGTTGGCTTCTCGCTCCATCATGTATGTCCATCCTTTATCCACCGTTCCGCCTCTTTGATAAAGAATGTTCACAGGCCGGTTCACCAGTTTCTCTTGTTCAAGCACTGATTTCATCACCTGAGCCGTTTGGTCAAATCCTCCATCTGGTACACCCGACACCACAATATATAAGGAGCTTCGCTGCAGGAAAGAATCTCCGGCCTTTTTTTCATTAAAGGTGAGCGTGATACAAAGGCAGAGCACGATCACAAAAAGTATTCCTTTTTTCATCTTTTATGACTCCGCTTGTTTGGCAGGATAATATTTCCGTTCAGGTCTGCCAATGATTCCGTATGCAAGCTCTGCCCGGCATTCCCCAGTTGTCACGAGATACTCTACGTACCGTCTCGCAGTTGTACGTGATGCGCCCATCTTTTCCCCGAGTTCTTCTGCTGTAATTCCGCTATTCTCTGATGCCATCAATGTTTTCACTTTATCCAAGGTCAGTGAATTGATGCCTGTGGGGAGATCTCTGTCATCCCTTTGTTTTGGCTCTTCCTGCATCTGTCCAAAAAACAGATCGATCATCGTTTGATTGACTTCATCCTTTGAATTGATGATGTCTTTCTTCTCTTTATATTCGGTTAAAACTTGTGCAAACTTTTGTGCGGTCACCGGTTTGATTAAATAATGAACCACTCCGTAATGAAGCGCATCTCTTAAAAGCGTCGTTTCCGTTGCAGCCGTAATAATGATCACATCTACTTCAGGACAGCGTTCTCTTAAAAGCGGCAGCAAGTTTGTGCCGAGCTCATCAGGCATATAGACATCCAGCAAGATGAGATCAACTTGTTCCCTCTGGAGCGCCTCCCACATATCTTTGGCACTCTTTGCCTTTCCAGCGACCTTAAATCCTTCTATCTTTTGTATATAAGATTCATGAATGGCAGCGATTCGAAAATCATCCTCCGCAATGAGTACCTTAATCACCATCTATTCCCCCTTTGTGCCTTTCGGTATGTATACAGTGAAGATGGCACCGCCTTCTTTTTGGTTCGCAACTTCAATCCAGCCCCCAAGCTCGTCCAATACTTCTTTCACATTCGCAAGCCCATAGCCTCGTCCTTCTCCCTTTGACGAATGGCCTCTTGTGAAAATCTGTGACAGTTCTTCTTCAATCACCCCATCACCTGAATCTGACACTTCTATGATAATATCAAACCCAATATCTGTGATGAACAGGTCAACCTCACGCTTCTCCTTATTTAATACAGCTTCAAAAGCATTGTCTACGAGATTGCCAATGATGGTGATAAAGTGAGATAGACTTAAATGAGCTGGAAGCGGCTCTAGTGAGCTATTTTCATCAATGTGGAAATGGACTTTTTTCTCAGATGCTTTCCCTAACTTGCCAAGTAAGATGGCTTGTATTTTAGGAGACCGAATCTGCTTCATGAGTAAATCGTGCTGACGGTTTTGCAGGTGATATTCTTCTTTAATTAAGTCGATGGCTTCATCGACTTGCTTCAGCTCAAGCAGGCCTAAGATGGCGTACAGCTTATTTGAGAATTCATGTGTTTGTGCCCTCAGGTCTTCTGAATATTGGCTGACCTCTGTTAATGTATCCAGCAGCTTCGTCAGCTCTGTTTTCTCCCTGAAGCTCACAATCCCTCCGAATGCTCGATTGTCCTGCATTACTTTTTTCACATTTAAGACATAGGTTTTATCATTGACGACGGTTTCGATGTTAGGTTCAATCGTCTCTGACTTTAAATAGAGAAGAAGTTTGGCATTTGGCAAGACTTGATCAATATGAAGGGGCAGCTCTGATGAGACGCGCAGCATGTGCTCAGCTGATGTATTCATCATCGTAATCGCGCCTTTCTGGTCAAACGCAATGATCCCTTCTTTTATAGCGAGCAGCATCGCTTCTCTTTCTCGATACAACGAAGCAATTTCATGCGGCTCAAGCCCTAATGTATCTTTGCGAATACTCTTCGTTAAAAAAATCGCACCGAATATGCCAGGCAAAAGCACAAGAAGGGCAATATAGCTAAGTTTCAATAGCTGATGAGCTGTCGCTTGATCAATTTCCTTTTTTAAAAATTCGACGGTGACTGTCCCAATAATTTCTTCATGCCCTTCTGTTTCTTTCATAATGGGCGCACTGCCTCTGACAACGGTTTCACCAATAGAATCATCAGTTGATATGGAGGTTCCTCCAAATAAGAGGGTACTTCTTCCTTCCGATACACTGATGGTTTTTCCTACATCCTTTTGATTCGTATGAATAAGTACCTCTCCTTTTCGATCGGTAATGAAGATGGCATGTGCTCTTACTTGCTCCTTCATTTGCTCAAGCACTGCCTGTTCTTCATTTTGGGACGCTGTTAGAGCCACCGATGCTTTAATGGGCGGCATATATGATATCGTTCTAGCGGTCTGCACCGCCAGCTGTTCAGCTTGTCCCTGCCTTTCTGATGTCTGCAGAAAACCAAAACAAATGGTTAATAACGCAATGACAACAAGCAAAAGCCCGATAATTAACCCCAAAATTTTCGTTTGTAAAGTCACTTTCCTTTTGCCCATCCTCACCGCCACAACCCCTAATTCAGTAGATTCACCCGAATAGACTCTAAGAAAATGATATCATTTTTTCTTACTAAGTTAAGAGAAAATTCTTTCAAACAAAAAAGGACGACTCAAAATTGAGTCATCCCTGTGTGCCTATTACGTGATCGATAAACCAGCACTCGCATAGCCTGCTACGGTATTCACTAAGGATAGACCTGTAGCTGATGCGGAAAATACAACAAGCAATCGAGTTTCCGGTGTAACTGGTACATTTAGACCAGTCGCAATACCATTTGCAATCGCACCCAGCGTTAAAACACCCGTTAAAGCTGGAGCTAATGTAACGCTCGCTACTTGGGTGAAGCTGTTATTCGGTGTTGGCGAAGCAAACAAACTAGCTGTGACAGTAATACTCGTGCCGAGCAAAGAAAGAGCAGCTGTCGTACTGAAATAGCCGGCAAATGAAGTGATTGTTCCAGCTCTTGGAACTGAGAACGCCATGTTCAGCAAGGTACCTGCAGCGCCTGTTAAATCAATCACTCCGCCTAAAATACTGACACCTGTCGCTGAGTTGCCAAATCCGATCAAGCTAGATGTTCCAACGAGACCGCCTGCAATTGTTGTCAGGACAGCAGGTGTACCTGAAGCAAACGGAATAATAGCACTCGATCCTGTCACTCCTGTTGGACCTGTGATACCTGTTGCTCCGGTTGCCCCTGTGACGCCTGTTGCTCCTGTATCACCCGTCACTCCTGTTGCCCCTGTATCACCCGTTACACCTGTTGCTCCTGTATCACCCGTCACTCCTGTTGCTCCGGTTGCTCCTGTGTTTCCCGTTGCTCCGATATCACCTGTGACTCCTGTTGCTCCGGTTGCCCCTGTGACTCCCGTTTCTCCTGTATCACCCGTCACTCCTGTTGCCCCTGTATCACCCGTCACTCCTGTTGCTCCGGTAGCTCCTGTGTTTCCCGTTACTCCGGTAGCTCCTGTATCACCCGTCACTCCTGTTGCTCCGGTTGCCCCTGTGACGCCGGTGGCTCCGGTTGGGCCTGTATCACCTGTGACGCCTGTTGCTCCTGTGATTCCCGTTGCTCCTGTACCACCCGTGACTCCCGTTGCTCCGGTTGCCCCTGTGACTCCCGTTGCTGCGGTTGCCCCTGTGACGCCTGTTGCTCCTGTGATTCCCGTTGCTCCTGTATCACCCGTCACTCCTGTTGCTCCGGTAGCTCCTGTGACTCCTGTTGCTCCGATATCACCTGTGACGCCTGTTGCTCCTGTATCACCCGTCACTCCTGTTGCTCCGGTTGCCCCTGTGACTCCCGTTGCTCCTGTATCACCCGTCACTCCTGTGATTCCCGTTGCTCCTGTATCACCCGTGACTCCCGTTGCTCCTGTATCA
>Ga0209463_1000386_pt1 | contig 37412 bp, 44 predicted proteins | sample AgamicMgSfrz_FD_187169 | JGI IMG/M metagenome (GOLD analysis project Ga0209463, IMG submission 187169) | Agave microbial communities from Guanajuato, Mexico - Mg.Sf.rz (SPAdes) (version 2) | ecosystem: Host-associated > Plants > Phyllosphere > Phylloplane/Leaf | place: Guanajuato, Mexico...
TTGAGACTAATTGGCTTTCTGAAGGGAATGTCAATAACAAATACTATGATGTATTAGAGAATAGGTACTTTGTATATGAAGATAACGGCATAAAAGGTTGCGATATGCTTTCAACAGGAAAAAGCTTAAGTCGTTATATCACATTAAACAATTTTAAAAGCAAAAACTTAGAGTTTGTATATGTAGACAATAAAAACGATAATTTCATTAATTATATTGTAAAAATTAATACAAGAGGCTTGGATATAAGTATGTAAATCTTCTTCAAAACCAAGCTACGCCAACGTTAATTATTAATAGTTTGGTTTTTATGTATCCGGTTTAAAAAACATAAATAAAAATCTTAGTAGAATGGAGCGGAAGCAACTCGACTCCTGCGGGAAATAGAGGAAAGGCTTAGACCCCGCAGGCGAAGACGAGGAGCTTCCTCCCCGCGGAAAGCGAGTGGGTGTAGCGAAATGAAACGGACTAATTTTAAGTTCATACCCTATTTATTATCGCCATGAATGATAATAGCCACAGGCAATGCGATGTAGCTCTTGTTTCCAAAGTATAAATAGCCTCCACCGTATTCATTAATCGGCTTGTCTATCTTCAAGTTGAAATTGCCAATACGGATATGGATTGAAATATCTTGAATAGAAAAAATAAAAAACTCACATAATGTTAAAGGAGCATTTGACCATTTTTGGAACCAAATGGACCTTTTGTTCATAAAATTAGCTAAGCAGGCAATCTCTGATGAAGAAAGTAGGTGGAAAAAGTGGACATCAATAGAGCGAAACAGATCTTATCTTCTCCTGCAGAAATCGAAGTCCAATACAACGGAGTATCCATCTGGATTGATGAGATTAAAGAGGAAGATCAGACGGCCGTTGTGCATTTAGTTGGCGGTATAGAAGAAAGAACAGAAGTGGATATTGCGAGCTTAAAAGAAATGTAAAGGCTTTAGTATAATAATCAATAGAGGAAAAGCCCATGTTGGTCATCGGGCTTTTTTTGTTTGAAGATAAAACCGCCTGTTCTAATTAATCTGTGCCTTGCATACATTTTGAAAAAGATTTGTGCTTATAGGAGGAGTTTATGAAAACAGATGTCTATTTAATTAACGGTTTTTTAGGCAGCGGCAAGACGAGCACCCTGTTGAAATGCATGCAATATTTTAAGACGATGAACAAAAAATACGCGATTATTCTTAATGAATTAGGGAATGCCAATTTGGAAAAGCATTTATTTGAAGATGAGTCACTATTTGAGCTGTTAAACGGCTGTGTATGCTGCTCTGTCAAAGATGATTTGCGCACAACTCTAGATGAAGTTGCCGCTTTAGCGCATAATCAAAAGATAGATATAGTGCTTCTAGAAGGAACAGGTGTAGCTAATCCATCGGAAATAATCGACACCTTTCAAGAGGAGCGATTTAAGGAACATTTTCGGCTAAAGGAAAGTATATGTGTGGTGGATGGTCTGCGTGTCAGCGAATATACAAGTATCTTTTCCAGCACGAAGGAAGTAAGGCAGCTTCAGAAAGAGCAGATTGAAAGAGGCAGCCTGCTTATTTTAAATAAAATGGATCAACTAACAGAAAAAGCAGCGATTGAAAAAGCAGAAAAAATAATCCGAAAATACAATAAACAAGCACCGATTATTCATACAGCTTATGGAGATGGCATCACTCTTTATTTAGACGGAAATGATACAACCATCCCTTTACCTAAAGAGGCAGAGGGAGGACACCATCACCACCACCATCATATTAAAGCAGTTAAGCTTCATTTTAACCAAGTGGCATCAAAGCAGGATATATTAACAATGCTAGAACAGTATGAGGATAAGCTGTTTAGAGCAAAAGGAATTGTAAAAATTAAAGAAGACAAAGAATGGTATCATTTTCAATATGCTTCAGGGCTAATGGAATGGCAAAAGCTAGACAAAAGTCCACATTATGCAGGTGAAATTGTACTTATTGGTGATAACTTACAAAAAGAAGAGTTACATATATAAACAGGGCTTGTCTGCAGGAATAATTCTGCAGACTTTTTTATTAGAAGGAAAGGTAGACATAATGGAAGACTACTTCGCATAGAGTAAAAGATAGAGAGAGACAAGCTGTGAACAATTATTAAAAGGAGATAGATATGTCCATACCTACTAGTATAAAAGATGTTATCGTATTTGCATTATTCCTATTTTTGATGTATTTATTTTTCTTCGGAGATGTTTCAGCCCTTCCGTTTATTGAGCAATTACTGTCAGAGGATGTTCAGTCTATTTTCATCGTTTTTCTTGCTATTTTTCTTGAGGCACTGCCTTTTCTTCTACTTGGAGCAATTGCTTCGTCTGTTATCAATATTTATGTATCAGAAGCAATGATTGCTAGAGTTATTCCGAAAAATCCAATCGCCGCTATTTTTGTTGGGGTTCTTGTTGCTGTTATCACGCCTGTGTGTGAATGTGCAATTATCCCTGTGGTCCGGAGGCTCATTCAAAAAGGGGTTCCTGTTCATGTCGGAGTCGTATTGCTGATGTGTGCACCGATTTTAAATTTTATTGTATTCGGCAGCACCTATTACGCATTCAGATTAAATATGCCGATTGTATATGGTAGATTTATCATTTGTGTTTTGGCTGCTGTTATCGTCGGTTTTATCATGCATCATTACTTCTCCAAAAAAAACGTTTTAAAAATGCATAAAGAAGATTTAGTCGGAAATGTTCCTATTAACGAAAATAAAGGTGATTCCAGGTGGAAAGGAATACTTCATCATACTAGCTTTGAATTTTTTGCAGTCGCTAAGTATTTCATTATTGGCGCGCTATTTGCCGCAATTGCGCAAGTCTATTTCCAGGATGTATTATATGGACTTGCAGGGGAGAATCCGTTTAAGGGAACGGCTGTTATGATGGCTTTAGCTTATATTCTGTCATTATGCTCAGAAGCAGATGCATTTGTGGCAGTATCTTTCGCAAAAACCTTCCAGCCAGAAGCAATTTTAGGCTTCCTTGTTTTTGGACCGATTCTGGATTTCAAAAACACGCTTGTTATGCTCGCATCCTTTCGATTTAAATTTGTACTTGTTTTTATTATGGTTGTCTCTGTGATTGTCTTTACCTTGTCCATTCTCGCAGGGTATTTCCTATAATTTCCTACTGAATATACTGCTGTGATAAAAGGGAGAAGCTAATGTTTAAGTAGACTGTCATAAAGGAGGAAAGTTAAATGAGGTTGCGGTGGAGTCCGTTGTGGCAGCTTTCGAATGAAATGCAAGGAATTATTATGATCGGTTTTAGTCTTTTGATTTTTAAGCTTTATGCGAAAAATATGATTACTGCCTTTGTTGCGCCAAAGATGGAGCCGTATTTGCTTATATCGATGGGAGCCTTGTTTTTGCTCGGTTTCTTTCGGCTGTTAAACAGCAATTTAAAAGGCGCTGATTGTGACTGTGATGTATGTGATGAAAATGTGCCCCCGTGGAAGCTTGCGCTAAACTATTGCTTCTTTTTAGCACCGCTTGTGTTGTTTTTTTCGATAAATGATTACTCTCTACATGATGAAGCGTTGTCCAAGTTAACTGCTCATGATGGCAATACAACAGAGCTTGCTAATAGTCCGCAAACAAAAGGGGAGGTACAAGCTGTCGTTAATGATAAAAAGCAAATAGAGGTAGGAGACGATAATTATTTCCAGGTAATGGACGTACTGAACAATAAGCTTGATGATGTGGAAGGAGCATCAATCGTCATTAAGGGGTTTATATATAGGGAGGACGGCTTCTCTGAAAACGAGGCAGTTATTGCTAGATATGTAATGACACATTGCATTGTGGATTTATCTATTTACGGATATATGCTAAATGGGGACTTGCACGCTGCTAAAACAAATGGCTGGTATGAAATCAGAGGAACTGTTATTAAACAAGAAATGGATGGGCAAGTGATGCCGGCAATTAAAGTGGACAGCGTAAAGACAGCAGATCCTCCCAAAGACGAGTATTTATATATGTTCTAGTCTAGCAATCTTGCAAATTCAATTTCTTTCTTATAAGATAATAGTAATTAAATATTTTTCCGGGAGCTTGTGGAATCAGGCTGAGAGGGTGGCTAGAGTCATCGACCGAATGAACCTGTTGGGTAATGCCAGCGTAGGGAGGTGTACATATTATATCGACACTTTGCTTAGGCGAAAGTGTTTTTTCTTTTTTAAGCCTTGTTTGCTAAAAAACCTCCTTAAAGTTAGACGACTGTATGGGAGGATTTTTACTAAACATAGGCTTTTTTTATTGAATATTATCACAGTGGAAAGCAGGGACTTAAACATGACAAACGTAAATAATCGAAAAGATGTGGCAGGACTTCTGACGAGGATGAGGGAAAAAGCACCGCTCATCCACAATATCACAAATGTTGTGGTTACGAATTTTACAGCAAATGGTTTGCTTGCAATCGGAGCATCACCTGTGATGGCTTATGCAAAAGAAGAGGTTGAAGAAATGGCGACAATAGCAGATGCTCTTGTATTAAATATCGGCACATTAACAGCTGATAATGTAGAAAGCATGATTATTGCAGGGAAAGCAGCAAATGCAGCCAACACACCTGTAATCCTTGATCCAGTTGGTGCTGGCGCCACAAGCTTTCGCACAAAAAGTATTGAGCGCATCCTTAATAATGTGAAAATCAGTCTATTAAGGGGAAATGCTGCAGAAGTGGCGAATGTGGCAGGAATGGAAGCGGAAATCAAAGGAGTTGATTCTGTTTCTTCATTAGAAGATCATGCCGTCATCGCTGTTCATGCTGCCAAAAAAATTGGTGTGTCAGTGTGTATTACAGGGGAAAGAGACGTAGTGACAGACGGGCAGGAACTTTATTATGTTGGAAATGGCCATCCTATCATGACAAAGGTAACAGGAGCAGGCTGTCTATTGTCGTCGTGTTTAGCAGCATTTATTGCCGTGGAAGACGATGTTGTGCGTGCAAGCATTGCAGGCCTTGCGGCTTATGGCATTGCTGCTGAAAAAGCAGTTAACAGCAATCCGGCGATTGGGCCGGGAAGCTTTCAAGCTGCCTTCTTGGACGAGCTTAACAGCATAAGTGAAGAGGATATAAACCAGTATAAAAAAATCGAAGGATCTCAAGGTGAGTGACATGAAGCGCAATATAGCATTGACGATAGCAGGTTCTGACAGCGGTGGCGGTGCAGGAATACAGGCAGATTTAAAGACATTTCAGGAGCTGGGTGTTTACGGTATGTCGGCAATTACAGCAGTGACTGCTCAAAATACGTTAGGAGTCGATGCAGTCTATCCAATCCCGCTTGATGCGATTGAAAAACAAATTGATGCAGTCGCAACAGATATTGGCACAGATGCAGTTAAGACTGGGATGCTTTTTGATAGTAATATTATTGAGCTTGTTGCTGCAAAAATAACTAAGTACAAATGGGATAATGTCGTAGTGGACCCTGTCATGATCGCAAAAGGTGGCGCAAGTCTGTTGCAAAGGGAAGCTATTGCTGCATTAAAACACCAACTTCTTCCATTAGCAACAGTCATTACGCCAAATATTCCAGAGGCTGAGGAGCTGACAGGCTTTTCTATCCATACAATGGAGGAAAAAAAGGAAGCTGCAAGAACCCTGCATAGTCTTGGGGTAAAGCATGTTATTATGAAGGGTGGTCATGGAGAGGGCAATGATTTAGTAGATTTGCTCTATGATGGAAATGCCTTTTTTACCCTTGAATCGAAAAGAATAAATACCAAAAACACGCACGGAACTGGCTGTACCTTTGCTGCTGCAATGGCAGCAGCATTAGCAAAAGGCATGTCTGTACATAAGTCATTTGAAATCGCCAAAAGATTTGTGTATTTGGCAATAAAGCATGATTTAAACATTGGCAAAGGTCATGGACCGACAAATCATTGGGCATATGCAGATCATGGAACATCAAAAGAATAAGCGGGGGTAAGTCAATGGAAAGATACTCAGCAGAAAAAATCAAACAATTATTAAAGCTTTACTTTATTATGGGCAGCAATAACAGCAAGCTTTCACCTGAAGAAGTGCTGACACAAGCGTTAAAGGGCGGTATTACTATTTTTCAATACAGGGAAAAAGGGGAGAACGCTTTAAGCGGTAAAGAAAAAATGGAGCTTGGCAAAAGACTTCAGCAGCTTTGTAAAGAGTTCAGTGTTCCATTTATTGTAAATGATGATATTGATTTAGCTCTGGAGCTTGATGCAGATGGTGTTCATATCGGTCAGGACGATGAGACGGCGGAAGCAGTACGTGCAAAAATAGGAGCTAAAATACTTGGTGTTTCCGCTCACAGCCTTGAAGAGGTAGAAGTGGCAATCCGTGCCGGTGCTGATTATGTTGGAATTGGACCAATTTATCAAACAAATACAAAAAAAGATGCGAAAGAGGTCAGAGGCACTGTTTTAATAACAGATGTTAGGAGACAAGGTGTTACTATTCCGATTGTGGGTATCGGGGGAATAACTGCAGCTAATGCAGCACCAGTATTTCAAGCTGGTGGAGATGGTGTTGCCGTTATTTCCGAAATCAGTGGAGCAGATCAGCCGTTTGCTAATACGCAAAGCCTTCTTGACGTTTTAAATAAAGAAGTTTAAAAAATATGGGTTTTCAGCAAAAAAATAAGGCAAACACCCAACCAATTAGCCCGATTGAGCATATGATGATTTTGTAAAAGGCAGCAAAGTTAAAGAAATAGCTGCTAAAACGAAAATCAGAAAGGGAGATGTTCTATGTACGGTTACGGATATGGTCATGGTGGATATGGATACGGCGGCGGATGTGGCGGCGGATATGGTGGCGGCTTCGCATTGATCGTTGTATTGTTCATACTATTAATAATTGTTGGAGCAACATTTATTTGCTAATAAAAATAAGAAAAAGCTGGCCGAAACTTGGTCAGCTTTTTTTCATGTAAGATTTGTTAACGTTTACTAAGTTTTTGTCGGCCGAACTTGTTGTCTTATATTAAAATAAAAAACATTTGAATAAGAAATCAGCTACATACATATTGTTAGTAAATCGCTATTTATAAAGGAAAATAGCGGGTGATTACAAATAATTTAAGTTTTTTGAAAATTAAATTTATAAATCATATTGACAGAATTTTTAATATAGGTAAAATAAGGTTTATCAAGTGTTAGATTATATGACACTTAGTGTTAGTAATACTACACAAAAGGGGGAAATGGCTAAATGGATAACTTAGAGTTTTTAATGAACAGCTTGTGGACGATGATTGGTGCAATTTTAGTTATTTTTATGCTTGGCGGATTTATCTTATTGGAAGCAGGGTCCACAAGAATGAAAAACGCTGGTCACATTGCTGGTAAAACAATTTTTACATTTGGAATTTCATCACTCGTTTTCTGGGCGGTCGGCTATGGCTTTATTTTTGGGGGAGATGCTAACTTCTTCGTTGGTATGTCAGATTTCTTCTATTCAGGTGCTCAAATTGCAGATGCGTCAGTACAAACAACTGTATTTTTCGTATTCCAGCTCGCGTTTGCAGGTATTTCGTTAACAATTGCACTTGGTGGGTTTGCAGAAAGAGCTAAGCTATCAGTTTACTTGATTTTCTCTGTTCTGTTCTCTGCGATCGTCTATCCGGTAATTGCCCATTGGATCTGGGGCGGCGGTTGGCTTGCTGAGCATGGAAAGCAGGATTTCGCAGGATCAACGGTTGTGCATTTAACAGGTGCGATGGCAGCATTTGCTGCAACAATTTTACTTAAACCTCGTATCGGAAAATACAATGCAGATGGATCTGCTAATCCAATCTTTGGTCATAACCAAGTGTATACAGCATTGAGTGTCCTTATTCTTTGGGTCGGCTGGTTTGGATTCAACGCAGGAAGCACAGTTTCTGTTGCAGATGGTTTCTTCGGCTTCGTTGCCTTAAACACTAACTTAGCTGCAGCTGCAGGTGCGGTTTCTGCCCTATTAATCTCGTGGGTTGTTCTAGGAAAATCAGATATTACTACAATGCTAAACGGGGCATTAGCTGGGCTTGTTGCTATTACAGCATCCTGCGCATTCGTAGATACATGGGGAGCAGTTGTAATCGGATTAGTTGCTGGGATTCTTGTATTCTACAGTGTTCGCTTCTTTGAAAACAGAAAAATTGATGATCCGATTTTCGCTTTGTCTGTTCATGGTACTGCAGGTGTTTGGGGAACATTATCTAACGGCTTGTTCGCAACAAAAGAATTGGCTACTGTTGGTCAGCCAGGTCTATTCTACGGCGGAGGATTCCACCAGTTGGGAGTTCAGGCGTTAGGTGTTGTAACATGTGCATTGTTCGCATTCGTTGTCAGCTTCGTTATCCTTTATGTCATCAAAAAGGTAAGCGGTCTTCGCGTGACAGAGGAAGAAGAAATTATGGGTCTTGACATCAGTGAGCATGGAACATACGGATATCCAGAGGTGTTCTTGCCAAAGGATGAAACAAAAAGCATGTAAACAAAGATGGTAATGGAAGCCTCACTTTTTATAAGTGAGGCTTCTGCCTTCTAAAAAGAAGAATATGATAATATATAAATAACTATATATGTGCAAGGAAGTGCGTGAATGTGCTCATATAATGGAAAATTATTAGAGTTAAAAACAGAAAAAGAAAACTTCGGTCAATTACAGGATTTTACAAATGAAACCTTAAACGACAAACACGACTTTATTATGAAGCAAGTATTTTCTTTAGTATTTGATGAATTTAAACAAAAGCATGGCGACCCACCATGTGAGTTCGTCTGGTTCGTGACAGGAAGTGCTGGCAGAAAAGAGCAGGGAATTATAAGTGATCAAGATCATGGAGTAATTTTCAATAACGATGATCCTATCGTTCAAGAATACTTTCTTGCACTTGGGTCTGTTGTGAGTGATGGGTTGAACACAGTTGGTTATCCTTATTGTGAAGGTAATGTGATGAGCAGTAACCCAGTATGGTGCAAATCCTATATTGGCTGGAAAAAGCAAATAGAAAAATGGATGGAAAGAGAAAATTGGGAATCTATTCGTTATTTGCAGATTTTTTATGACAGCAGAGGCCTTATTGGCAATGAGGTGCTCGTTCATGAACTAAGAGATTTAATTCATCAATATCGCCACAAGCATCCATCTTTATTAACGCGTTTTTTGAATAATGTCATGCGCATAAAAAAAGGCGTTGGGATTTTTGGTCAATTTTTTGTCGAGCGCACAGGCGCGCATAGAGGCTCGCTTCATTTTAAAAACACGATGTACTTGCCTTATGTTAATTCTATAAGGCTCCTTTCTATAAAGGAAGGAATTACAGCAACATCTACTTTAGAAAGAATTGGGATGTTAAGGAAGCTGGGGAAATATGAAGCTTTGATGAAGGAATATGACAGCTCCTTCCGGCGTATCCTTTGTATTCGAATGTCTTCATTTAAGGATGCTGTTGATTATAGTGATGTTCACTTTCTGAATATTAATAAACTAACAAAAGATGAAAGAATGGAAGTAAAGCATTTGCTCAGAAAAGGCATAAAGCTGTACCAGCAAGTGAAAAGGCTAATTGAAAAAGGGTGTTAATGTGGGAGTAGAGTCTTTTTTTCAATATATGAGAGATTTATATGGCAAAATGAATGCGAATGTCCATAATCAAGGAACAGGATTAATGAACTCACAGCAGCTTGCATTTATGAGGCAGCTGCAGAAGGATGTCAAGGTTGAGCTTGCATCACAGCTAACACTTGAGAATATGGAAACAGTGGTTTTTGATATTGAAACGACTGGTTTTTTTCCAGATAAGGGAGATCAAATTATCTCAATAGGTGCTGTCAAGGTAAGGGGATGTGTAATTACTGATGAAGAATTTTACACATTGGTGCAACATAATGGACCTATTTCAGAAGAAATCTCTGCGTTAACAGGAATATATAAAGAAGATACGGAACAGGCACCATTGTTATCTGAGGCACTTATTAACTTTTTTGAGTTTGCGAAAAATGATACACTTGTTGCCCATCATTCCTCCCATGAAAAGAACTTTATGCAATCCGCCTGCTGGAAGCAATTCAAAACACCATTTAAGCATCGGATTGTTGATACTGCTTTTCTTTTCAAAATTGTCGAGCCGCAAAAATCAATCGTCAGCTTGGAGGATTGGTGCAGCTTAAACGATATACCTGCAGAAAATCGGCATCATGCTCTTGGCGATGCAAGGTTAACTGCTTTGCTTTGGACACGGTACTTAAAAAAAGCACAGGGGCTAGGCTGTGTTACTTTGCAGGATATTTATGAAAGGCTTGCAAGAAGATAAGCAGACAAACTAATTTTAGAAAAGAGTTGGAAGCAATGCCGCAGATAAGCGACAGATTACTGTTAAGAAGCTGGAGTCTGGAGGATGCCGACGATCTTTTTGAATATGCCAGCAAGGAGGAAGTCGGTCCAAACGCAGGCTGGATGCCTCATAAATCAGTGGATGAAAGCAAGCAAATTATCCAGATGTTTTTAATGAAAAAGGAAAGCTTTGCGATATATCTGCTAGGGGAAAATAAGGTGATTGGCAGTATTGGTCTTCATCAGCATAAATCAAATTACAACAAAAATTCCTTAATGAAAGAGATGGAAATTGGATTTGCGCTACATCCGTCCTATTGGGGGCGTGGAATTGCTCCAGAAGCAGTCCAGCTTATTTTAGAGCATGCTTTTTTAAATTTGGATGCAGATATCATTTGGTGCGGTCATTTTGATTTCAACGAAAGATCGAAACGAGTTCAGGAAAAATGCGGCTTTTCTTTTAAGTTTACAAAGCAAGAAAAGCTGAAGGTTTTTGGTGGAATGGATGTCACAAGTCTTTATTATGCCATAACGAAGGAAGAGTATATAAATAAAAAAGGGACAGAATTTGTTTAGAAAAACATCTGTCCCTTTTTTTGTCTATTAATAAAAAAAGCCGCTTCCTGTGAAGCGGTAAGTAATTAAATATTGAGAAGGATTATCACAATATATAGATGTGTTTTTACAATAACCATCTATATATTGTTTTTTATACTATCATAATCGTTTCAATCATGCAATTATTTGTTAATAAAATACTAAGACGCATTTATTTAGGAAAACAAAAGCACAATATAAAATGCAAATATGAGTATGAGCGCAATCGTTATTAGCTTGTTAACCCATGATTTAGGGAATTTTCGTCGCTCCTTCTTTAGGCCGAAGCCAATTGAAGAGATAATATTTACATATAAAACTAGTGTGATTATCGCAAAACCGATGAATTGGGCGATGAAAAGTAAAAGCAAGTAACTCTTACCCTGGAACATTGACGCATCGGGAAAGGATGTACCGCTAATCAGCTGAATGATTACATCGTTTATTGTCCCGAATAAAGCGAAAAGAATGACGATTGTCGCAAGGATTTTTATAAATTCCAAGTAATAATAAGAAAGTTTGTTCATACGTTGGTCCTTTTTTGAGAAATTTGTTGAATTCTGTTATTAATTATAGGAGAAAATGTCGAGTGACGCAATCTGTATTGCGCATTTCGACACGCTTCGATAGATTAGGCGAAAAAATGCAAATTTTTAAAAAGTAAATAAAACAATCAAAAACTATCAAGTTATGAATTTTTTTGATTGTTTTTGAAAGAAAATGCTTGAAATCTGAAATCGGTTACAGTATTATTAACCTATCGACAACAAACCCAAGATATAAAAAGAAAGGTAGTGGGAAGTTGTTAACACCTGAAAGACATTCACTAATTTTGCACTTATTAAAACAACAAAACATTGTTAAAATACAGGATTTAGTTGATGCGACGGAAACTTCCGAAAGCACAATCAGAAGAGACTTGACTCAATTGGAGCAAGAGGGATTCCTTAAAAGGGTTCACGGGGGAGCAGCCCGACTCCAAGGGAAAATGAATGAACCAAGCATGGATGAGAAATCAGCCAAAAACCTTCAAGAGAAGAAAATAATCGCTGCCTTCGCTGCGAATCTTGTCGAAGAAGGGGAGAGCATTTATTTAGATGCTGGCTCCACTGTAACGGAAATGATTCCGTTCTTAAAAGATAAAAATATCGTCGTCGTTACAAACGGTCTAATGCATATGAAGGAGCTTATTGCTTCAAATATTCAAACCTACTTGATAGGCGGATATGTTAAGGAAAGAACGAATGCACTTGTTGGAAGGGGTGCCCTTCTGAGCCTAAGCCAATACCGCTTCGATAAATGCTTCATGGGCGCTAACGGAGTTCACCCTGAATTTGGGTATACGACTCCAGACCAAGAGGAAGCGATGGTCAAAAGTAAGGCAATTGACCTATCGAGGGAAGCCTTTTTCCTGGCTGATGATAGTAAGTTTTCAGAAGTATATTTTTCGAAGATTGCTGATATTCACGAAGCTTCCATTATTACAAATGAAAATGATGGAGAGACTTTAAATATGTACAGCAAAAAAACTAGTATAAAGGTTGTGACATCATGATTTATACGTTGACATTGAACCCTTCTGTTGACTATATCATAGAACTTAGTGAAGTGAATTTAGGAGAATTGAACAGAACAGAGCAAACAAGCAAGTTTGCAGGCGGAAAAGGCATTAATGTTTCCAAAGTTCTGCAAAGGATGGGCGTGGAAAGCAAGGCGCTTGGATTTATCGGTGGATTCACTGGCGACTATATCAAGAATCAGCTGATGCAAGAAGCAATCCATACAGATTTCGTTCAAGTAGAAGAAGATACAAGAATCAATGTAAAGGTAAAATCTGCAGATGAAACGGAGCTGAATGCAGCAGGTCCTACTATATCTGCAGAGAAATTAGCTGAGCTGAAAGAGAAAATCAGCAAGCTGAATTCAGAAGATCTATTAGTGTTGGCAGGAAGCATTCCATCAACGCTACCAGCTAACACATATGAAGAGCTTGTGAAAATTTGTTCAGAAAACAAGGTTTCCTTTGTGGTAGATGCTGAAGGGGAGCTTTTGCAAAAGGTTCTTCCATACAATCCGTTTTTAATTAAGCCAAATCACCATGAGCTTGGAGATTTATTTGATACTACGATTACGAGTGCGGAAGATGTAATACCATATGGAAAAAAACTGCTTGAGCTTGGTGCCCAAAACGTGATCGTTTCCCTTGCAGGTGATGGTGCTGTGTTTATTAATCAGCATGAAACTATCATAAGCACTGTTCCAAAAGGAGAAGTGAAAAGCTCTGTCGGAGCAGGTGATAGCATGGTAGCTGGTTTCCTTGCGAAATATAAGGAGACACAAGACTTGAAGGAAGCATTTAGGTACAGCATTGCTTCTGGCAGTGCAACAGCATTCTCTATCGGCCTTTGCACGAAAGAGAAAGTGGAAAGCCTGCTTCCGCAGGTTGTTTTGAAGTAACAATAAATAGGTGCTTATGTGACAGGTAAGAAGCATAGGCACCGTCATAAAAAAATAGAAAAAGGGGCGTTACAGATGAGAATCACAGAATTGCTGACGCGCGATACAATCCTTTTGAATATAGAAGGAACACAGAAAATCGAAGCGATTGATCAATTAGTAGCAAAATTGGATGCAGCAGGAAAACTTGCTAATAAAGAGGAATACAAAGCTGCAATTTTAAAAAGAGAAGAGCAAAGCACAACTGGAATTGGTGAAGGAATTGCAATTCCTCATGCGAAAACTAGTGCAGTTAAAAACCCAGCTATCGCTTTTGGTCGGTCTGTTGATGGACTTGACTACGAATCACTTGACGGTCAGCCAGCGCATTTATTCTTTATGATTGCAGCTCCAGATGGTGCTAATAATACGCATCTTGAAGCATTATCAAGACTTTCCACAATCCTATTGAAGGAAGAAGTTAGAGCAAAGCTATTAGCTGCAGCGACAGAACAGGATGTTGTTAACATCATTGATAGCTATGACGAGGAAGAGGAAGAAGAAGAGCAAAACATTGCAGATAAAAAGAATTTCATTGTTGCCGTAACAGCATGCCCAACAGGTATTGCACATACGTATATGGCAGCAGATTCATTGAAATCTAAAGCAGCAGAACTAGGTGTCGACATTAAAGTGGAAACAAATGGTTCAGGTGGAGCGAAAAACGTATTAACTGCTGAGGAAATTGAAAACGCTACAGCCGTAATTGTTGCAGCAGATACAAAAGTTCAAATGGAGCGCTTTAAAGGAAAGCATGTCATTGAAACACCAGTTGCTGACGGAATTAGAAGACCAGCTGAGCTAATTGACAAAGCGCTTAAGCAGGAAGCACCTGTATACCAAGGTGGAAATGGTGCAAATGCTGATGAGGAAAGCAGCAAAAAAGGCGGAGCAGGTATTTACAAGCACTTAATGAACGGTGTTTCTAACATGCTTCCATTTGTTGTCGGCGGTGGTATCTTAATCGCTATCAGCTTCATGTTCGGTTATAATTCATCTAATCCAGATGATCCAAGTTACAATGCATTTGCAGCAGTCTTGAAGCTAATCGGTGGAGACAACGCATTCTCCTTACTAGTACCAGTTCTTGCTGGATTTATCGCAATGAGTATTGCCGATCGTCCAGGATTTGCACCAGGTATGGTTGCAGGTCTTATGGCAGCAAATGGCGGAGCAGGCTTCTTAGGCGGCTTGATCGCAGGTTTCCTTGCAGGTTACGTTGTTATTGGGATTAAAAAAGCACTTTCTGGTTTACCAAGATCATTAGAAGGTATTAAAACGATTCTTCTATTCCCGTTACTAGGTATTTTAGTTACAGGTTTAATCATGAATTATGTTGTAATTGGTCCAGTTGGAGCACTTAATACGGGGATTACAAACTGGTTGTCAGGTCTTGGCACAGCAAACGCAGTACTGCTTGGTATTATCCTTGGCGCTATGATGGCAATTGACATGGGTGGTCCAATTAATAAATCAGCTTATGTTTTCGGTACAGGTTTAATCGCTAACGGTGTATTTGAGCCGATGGCAGCTATCATGGCAGGTGGTATGGTTCCACCGCTTGCAATCGCATTAGCGACAACACTGTTCAGAAATAAATTTACAAAGCAAGAAAAAGATGCTGGTACTACAAACTACATTATGGGTCTATCCTTTATCACAGAAGGTGCGATTCCATTTGCGGCAGCTGATCCACTTCGTGTTATTCCATCAGTTGCAATCGGTGCAGCTATCACAGGCGGATTGTCCATGTTCTTCCATATCGGTTTAAGAGCACCACACGGCGGTATTTTCGTATTCGGTCTTGTGGATGGCAGCTGGTTGCTTTACTTGCTTGCAGTAGTAATCGGTGCTGTTGTAGCAGCAGTTTTACTAGGTATCTTGAAAAAACCTGTTGCAGAAAAGAAATAAATGATATTAGGAAAGAGGGTCTGCAAACATGATGCAGATCCTCTTTTTTGTTTGTATTGTAACACTATTAAAGCAAAAGGAGAGCCAATTTTAATGGGCATTTCCTTTTGCTTTTATACGGAAAAGAACAGCTAATGCTGCAATTGCTGCAACGGCTGCCAGTATATAAAATTGGAAGCTTGGGATTTCCTTGCTTAATACGGCCATTATTGGCGGTCCAGCTGCTACTCCAATGAATCTCATGGAGCTATATAGACTAGTAATGGTGCCTCGTTCTTCCTTTTCAATTCCTTCGGTTATAAGGGCATCCAACGGTGGAAGGCTTGCTCCGATACCAATACCAGATATGGTTAGTACCCCAATGATATACCATAAGTTATCACCAAAGCTCAGAGCGATAGTGCCAATGATGATCAATACAATCCCTGTAAAGGTAATCCATTTCATTAAGTTTTGGTCCTTTTTAATCTTTTTACCTGTTATAAAGGATGTCAGGCATAAGGCTCCAAGTGGAATAGCCAAGTACATTCCTTTTTTTATGTTTTTGATATGATATTTTTTTTCTAATATGTCTGATAGGTAAAACTGCTCTGCAAAAAGGACAAACATGACAATGACACCAATGAAAAAAATAGCGTATAGCCATTTTTTGTCTTTTTTCATTACTTTTCTTGTGTGTTGAATAAATACCCTGAATGGAGGCGGTTCACTAGGTCCGCCAGGCACCTTAACAAAGATTATGATAAGAAGAATGGAAATCAGGCAAAATACGGGAATTGCCCAAAACGGCATGAACCAAACTATCCCGGCAATAAGCGCCCCAAGAACTGGGCTGAGCACCTTACCAAGTGTGTTGGCCGTTTCAATAATACCTAATGTACTGCTGACTTCTTCTTCTTTTTTGAACATATCCCCAACCAATGGCAATACAATTGGAAATGCACCTGCTGCCCCTATCCCTTGCAATGCCCTGCCTGCAAGGATAATCCAATAAGAGTTCTGTATTTTCCATGCAGCAAATCCACATATCACACCACCAATTCCGGCGATGATTAAGCTTGGGATAATGACTTTTTTTCTGCCAATATGGTCTGACAGATATCCAGCTACAGGAATTAGCAATATCGCCAAAATACTGTATACGGTAATGATCATACTCACCTTAAAGGATGATATGCCAAGCTGACGCTCAATGTTCGGCAGCACAGGTATCAGCATACTATTGCCAAGTGTCATCACTAAGGGGATAGAAGAAATAGAGAAAATAGACATTTTTGTTACTTTTATTTTTTTGCTTTTATCGGCAGTGCCTTTTTTTGTTTTCTCCTTTTTATCCTGTTCATCACTAAAACTGAAAAAGCCTTTTTCCTCATTTATGTGATCCATTTAAATTCTCCTTGATTTAAATAGTGCTGACTAATAATAATATGTACGTGAACATTAGTAATTACACTGAGATTTTTAGGAAATAAGGAAAAATTCATCCTATTCGGATCGTGCTAAATAACGGTATAATAAAAGGATAAAAAAGCATAAGGAGGACAAAATGAAGGGAGATATTATCACATTAAGTGTTGGTAAGCCAAAAATCTTTGATTGGAACGGCAAGCAAGTTTCCTCAAGCATTGGCAAAACAATTGTGGACCAATGTTTTTTAACATTTGACAGTTTTACAGGGGATGGCGTCGCGAATGAAGATTTTCATGGCGGCAAAGAAAGAGCAGTATGCTTTTACCCATATGAGCATTATGTTGATTGGGAAAAGCAATTTAATGTAAAGCTGGATCCGCCTGTGTTTGGAGAAAATATTTGTGGTACTGGCTGGTTAGAAAAAGATACATATATTGGCGATGTTTTTTCAATTGGAGATGCAATTGTTCAAGTAACACAAGGGAGAATTCCATGTAATACAATCTCAAAATACAACAGTGTCCCTACTTTTTTGAGTCGAATTGTCGAGACTTGTTACACTGGTTATTTCATGAAGGTGTTAAAGGAAGGGGAAATTGAATCTTCGTCCCAGATTGTGCTGCTTGAGCGCAAACAAGAGGATATTTCTGTTTGGGATGCAACAAAAGTAATGCTGCTTGACCGCAAGAATAAAGCAGAGGTGGAAAGAATGCTGAAGCTTGAGGATTTAGCAGAGGATTGGACAAGCCGCTTCCAAAAAGCATTGCAAAAATAAAAATTCTTTCTTGACAATCTGATTCATGTCTTTTATGATTGGTATAACATAAATATAAGCGATGACGAAGAGTAGTAACTATTGCTGGAAACTTAAGAGAGCTGATGGTTGGTGTGAATCAGTGTTACACAATAGCGAATGGACTTCTGAGCTTCTAAACCGAAACCTTTAAATGGAAGTAGGCTTTAGCGAAATGTCTCATCGTTATAAGAGACCGAAATATGCGCCAACATTTTTGAGTGCATTATTTCTTAGAGTGAGCTTATTAACTAAGCTAATGAAGGTGGCACCACGGGTTTCTCGTCCTTTTTATAGGAGAGAAGCCCTTTTTGTGTTCTTTTTTAATAAACATTTTCATAATAAAATCAATGATTAAGAGTAGTAAGCTAATATGTCTGGTGTAGAGAGTCGGTGGCTGGTGAAAACCGATCCAGAGGATTAGCTGAATGGACTTAAGAGTGCTGGTCTGAAACAATAGTAGGACTCGCCGGCTTCCACCGTTAAAAGGATAGAATATTATTGTATTCGAAAAGAGAGAGTGTTTACACTCTAACTGAGGTGGTACCGCGGTTTTTTAATCGTCCTCTACTATGCATTGCTTAATTGCAGTCATAGTAGGGGACTTTTTTATTGCAAACAAACGCCTAATGATATGGAGGAGACAAAATGAAAACAACAGGGAGCCAAATGGTGATTATTGAAAAATTGGAAGGTGATACATTAACACCAATCAGCATTTATCAAAAGTTAAAAGGGGCAAAGAAATTTCTCCTAGAAAGCTCATTGAAACATGAAGCATCAGGAAGATATTCTATTATTGGCAGTGACCCTGTGTTTGAATTGATTGGCAATGGAGCTAAAACAACAATTGTAAAAGCAGGCAGTACAGAACTTTATGAGGAAAAAGCATTAGAGCTTGTGAAAAAACTGCTTCCAATCCATGATATCGATTTGCCATTTGGACTTCCGATAAATGCTGGAGCGGTCGGATATGTAGGCTATGATAATATTAGGCAATACGAAAATATCGGACCAGAAGCGAAGGATGAGCTGCAGCTGCCTGACGTGCATTTACTGTTTTTTGAAGATTTCGTGATTTTTGACCATTTAGAACAATCAGTTTACTTAGTGGCGTCTCCTCTATGTGAGTCAACAACAGAAGCAAGTCTTAAAGCAAGGCTTGAAAAAAGGAAGCAGGAAATTGAAGCATCGTACACAGAAGTTACGGAGGATGTTCACTTATCCGCCTTTAAAGCTTCTGTTACAAAAGATGAATTTGTCGAAAAGGTCAAAAAGGCCAAGGAATATATCACAGAAGGTGACATATTCCAAGTCGTCCCATCCCAACGGATGTCAGCAGACTTTAAAGGCTCAAGCTTTTCCTACTACAGAAAGCTACGTGTGAAAAACCAATCACCATATATGTATTATCTTGATTTTGTAGATTACGCAATTGTCGGAAGCTCGCCAGAAAGCTTAATTAAAGCGACTGATGGAACGGTTATCACAAATCCGATTGCCGGCACAAGACCGCGCGGAAAAAGTATTGAAGAGGATCAAGCACTTGAAGCAGACCTGCTACAAGATGAGAAGGAATTGGCTGAACATAAAATGTTAGTCGACCTTGCAAGAAATGATGTCGGAAAGGTCAGCCAGTTTGGAAGCATTAATATTGATAAATACATGAAAGTCGAAAAATACAAGCATGTCATGCATATTGTGTCAGAGGTTAGCGGGCAAATCAAGGATGGTCAGTCAAGCGTTGATGCCCTTATATCATGTCTTCCGGCAGGAACTGTCTCAGGAGCTCCAAAAATTAGGGCGATGCAAATCATCAATGAGCTCGAAGGAGTCAAGAGGGGAATTTATTCCGGAGCAGTCGGCTATTTCTCCCAAAATGGCAATATGGATTTTGCTCTCGCTATCAGGACAATGGTTATTAAGGATAATAAAGCCTATATACAAGCAGGTGCAGGTATCGTGCATGATTCAGTGCCTGAAAAAGAATATGACGAAACCATTCATAAACTAAAAGTATTCTTGGAGGGACTTTCATGATTTTATTAATTGATAATTATGATTCATTTACGTATAACCTGTATCAATATTTAGGAGAATTAGGCGAAGAAGTAAAAGTCGTACGCAATGACGAGCTAACAGTAGAAGACATAAGAGCAATGGCTCCAAGGAGTATCGTCCTTTCTCCAGGTCCAGGCCGTCCAGAAAATGCAGGCATCTTAATAGAAGTGATTCAGAATTTGTATCAGGAATTTCCGATCTTAGGAATTTGCCTTGGCCATCAAGGAATTGGTTATGCATTCGGTGCAGAGGTGAAAAAAGCAGACAATATCATGCATGGAAAAACCTCTTACTTAACTAGTGTTCATCCAAACACCATCTTTACAGAGCTTGCGGAGCCGATTGAAGTGATGCGCTATCATTCCCTTGTTATAAATAAAGACACACTACCAAGTGATTTTAAAATTTTGGCTGTGTCTAATGATGATCAAGAAATCATGGCAATAAAACATAAAAACCATCCACTTTACGGATTTCAGTTTCATCCTGAATCAATAGGAACAGATACAGGAAAGCAGCTGCTAGCGAACTTTATTAAAGAAACAAGAAAGGGTGTATTGAAATGAAGCATTATTTGCAAAGGTTAATGAATCGAGAGTCTCTGACAGAAGCAGAAATGCTTGAGGTATCCAGAACATTTTTCACAAATAGTGTTACTGACAGTGAACTTGCTGCCTTTATAACAGCATTGAAGCTTAAAGGAGAAAGTGTTGATGAAATTGTCGGCTTAGTGAAAGCTGTAAGGGAACAAACACTGAAATTCAGTCATGTTGCTGGCTGTATTGACAATTGCGGAACTGGCGGAGATGGCTCACACAGCTTTAACATCAGCTCCACATCTGCTTTCGTCTTAGCAGGTGCAGGCATTCCAGTTGCGAAGCATGGCAACAGAAGTGTTTCAAGTAAAACAGGAAGCGCAGATGTACTGGAACACTTAGGCATACATTTAAATGTAACTCCAGAGCAAAATGAACAGCAGCTGAAGGAAATCGGGATTACCTTCTTGTTCGCACAGCATGTCCAGCCGAAAATGGGCAGAATCATGAAGGTAAGGAGAGAGCTAGGCATTCCAACTATCTTTAATTTAATTGGTCCACTAACAAACCCGATTGAATTAGAAACACAGGTGCTTGGTATTTATCGAAGAGACTTTACAGAGCTGTTCGCAGAAAGCTTAAAGCGATTAGGACGAAAAAGAGCGGTTGTCTTAAATGGTGCTGGCGGCATGGATGAAGCGTCCCTTCAAGGAGACAATGAACTGGTCATCTTAGAAGACGGCAATATTAGAAAAATAAATCTCCATCCGGAAGAGGTTAACCTGTCTGTTTACAGCAATGAAGCGATTCGTGGCGGCGATGCAAAGGAAAACGCAGATATCTTATTGAAAGTATTAAAGGGAGAAAAAGGAGCCTATAAGGATACTGTGCTATTAAATGCAGGTATCGGCATTTATGCAGCAGGGAAAGCAGACAATATTGAAGGTGGTATAGAGCTTGCCAGAAACAGCATTGAAAGTGGCGCAGCTTTATCTAAACTAGAGCAGCTAGTAGCAAACAGTTCATTGTACGAGAAAGCAGGGATATAAGATGGAAACTATTTTAGATAAAATCATCGCAAAAAAGGCAGATGTAGTAGAAGAATTAAAACAACAACAAGCGGTACTGCAAAACAGCCCCGTGATTCCAAAAAAATCTTTTATCGAAAAATTAGCAAATGCAGATCAGCTGGCTATTATTGCTGAATTTAAACGTGCTTCACCTTCAAAAGGGGATATTAATATCGGACTTGATCCAAAAGACCAAGGCTTAAAATATGCCCAATTTGGTGCAGACGGGATGTCTGTTTTGACAGACGGACCTTTCTTTAAGGGCAGCTATGATGATTTAGAAAGAGTCAGCAGTGCTGTATCGATTCCAGTTTTGTGTAAAGATTTCATCATTGACGAAATTCAAATTGACTTTGCAAAGCATCATGGTGCAAGCCTTGTGCTGTTAATTGTAGCGGCCCTTGATGATGATAAGCTCCACTCGCTGTATGAGTATGCTGTAGGAAAGGACCTGGAGGTGCTGATGGAAGTCCATAATGAAGAGGAGCTAGAGAGAGCTCTGCAAACAGACTGCAGCTTAATTGGCGTCAACAACAGAGACTTAAAAACCTTTAACGTTTCCTTAGAAGTGACCGAACGACTTGCCCCGACGATTAAAGCGGCAGGCAAGTATTTAGTCAGCGAAAGCGGGATTGCCACACAAGCAGATATTGACAGAGTTGTTGCAGCAGGGGCAAATGCCATTCTTGTTGGAGAAACCTTTATGAAAGCATCTAATCTACGTGAAACATTAACAAGCATGAAAGTTAAGCTGTGAGGAAGTGAAAACATGAATGTAAAAATATGCGGAATAAGAGCAGCAGAAGAAGCGCTTTGCGCCGTTCAAAACGGTGCAAAGGCGATCGGATTTGTATTTGCAGACAGCAAGCGGAAAATTGATCCTAAAAAATCCCGAGCCATTATCGACAAGCTTCCTGAAGATGTTTGGAAGGTTGGTGTGTTTGTAAATGAAACGAAGGAAAGAATCGAAGAAATCGTCCGAATTTCAGGCATCAATGTCATTCAGCTGCACGGAGATGAATCAAGTGAATTCGCAGCATCCTTCCAATTACCAGTGATTAAGGCGTTTAGCATAAAAGGGGAAGAAGACTTAGCAGCAATCGCCGATTTCCAGTCCGATTATATTCTGTTAGATAGTGCGCGTGAACGTTACTTTGGCGGAAATGGCAAAGCATTTGACTGGAATATCGTGAAGGATTATGACTTTAAGGGAAAAAAAGTCATTCTTGCAGGGGGCTTAAACAAGGAAAATGTTCGTTCAGCAAGCAATATGGTTAACCCATTTATGCTTGATGTATCAAGTGGTGTCGAAACAGACGGGAAAAAGGATTTACAGAAGATCGAGTCATTTTTAGGAGAAGCAATTCCTACATACTAAATAAGGAGGCAGCACATCATGACAGTAAACTATTCATTTCCAGACAAAACAGGACATTTCGGGATCTACGGGGGAAGGTATGTTCCAGAAACATTAATGACAGCAGTAGTTGAGCTAGAAAATGCCTATATCGAGGCAAAAAAAGACCCAGCCTTTCAAGAGGAATTAGATTATTTATTGAAGGACTATGTTGGCAGAGAAACACCGCTTTATTATGCAGAAAGACTAACGAAGCATTTAAAAGGTGCGAAAATTTACTTAAAAAGAGAAGATTTAAATCACACAGGTGCACATAAAATCAACAACGCAATTGGCCAGGCACTACTTGCAAAAAGAATGGGTAAAACAAAGGTAGTTGCCGAAACAGGAGCTGGTCAGCATGGAGTTGCCACAGCGACAGCTTGTGCTTTACTCGGATTAGAATGTACGATTTTTATGGGCGAAGAGGATATCAGAAGACAAAAGCTGAACGTATTCCGGATGGAGATGCTTGGTGCAAAGGTGGAAAGTGTTACCTCAGGAAGTGCTACCTTGAAGGATGCTTGTAATGAGGCATTACGCTACTGGGTGACAAATGTGATGGATACACACTATATTCTCGGTTCTGTTATGGGACCACATCCATTTCCAATGATGGTTCGCGATTTCCAAAGTGTAATCGGCACAGAGACGAAAGCACAGTTCCTTGAAAAGGAAGGAAGATTACCAGAAGCAGTCATTGCTTGTATCGGCGGCGGCAGCAATGCAATGGGAATGTTCTATCCATTTATTAAGGACGAGGAAGTTGCTCTTTATGGCGTCGAAGCATCAGGACATGGTCTGCATACAGATAAACATGCTGCATCATTAACAAAAGGGAAACCAGGTGTATTGCATGGCTCCTATATGTATCTGTTACAGGATGAGGATGGACAAATTCAAGAAGCACATAGCATTTCCGCTGGCCTTGATTATCCTGGAGTTGGTCCAGAGCACAGCTATTTAAACGATATTGGCAGAGTGAACTATGAATCAGTTACAGATGATGAAGCTTTCGAAGCATTGCAGCTGCTATGCCGTCTTGAAGGAATTATTCCTGCATTAGAAAGCTCTCATGCAATCGCCTATTGCTTGAAGCATGCTCCAAAAATGAAAGAGTCAGAAGCGATTGTTGTTTGTTTATCAGGCAGAGGAGATAAGGATGTTAATACAGTAATGGATAGAATGGGAGTGACAGAGTAATGACGACAATTGCTGAACGTTTTGACGAAGTGAAAAGAAATGGCGACAAAGCCTTTGTTCCGTATATTATGGCAGGCGACGGTGGCTTGGAAACATTAGAGGAAAAAATTAAATTCCTTGAAAATGCTGGAGCAACAGCAATTGAGCTTGGCATCCCATTTTCTGACCCTGTTGCAGATGGACCTATCATCCAAGCTGCTGGAATTCGTGCACTTCAAGCAGGAACAACATTGAAAAAAGTATTTGATACTTTAGCATCCTTTCGTGAGACGACAACAATCCCGATTGTTTTTATGACCTATTTAAATCCAATTCTGGCTTATGGCATCGAGGCATTTTTTGCATCATGTGAAAAATCTGGCGTAAACGGATTAATTGTCCCTGATATGCCGATTGAAGAAGAGGGCCTACTGCTGTCCTCTGCCCAAAAGCATCAAGTCGAAATCATTCGCCTCGTAACATTGACAAGTTCAATTGACAGAATTGCGCAGATTGCCAAAAAAGGAAACGGTTTTTTATATGCAGTTACTGTAACAGGAATAACTGGCTCACGCACAGTATTCCAAGCGCAATTAGGTGAACATTTGCTTAAGGTGAAAGAAGTAAGCCCCATCCCTGTATTGGCAGGCTTCGGCATCTCCACACCTGAGCATGTTAAGGAAATGACTAAGCATTGTGATGGCGTTATTGTCGGCAGCAAAATTGTCGAGCTGTTTCATAAGAATGAATTAGATGAGATCAAAAGCTTAATTGCAGCAAGCAAGAAGGTATCCGTTTAGAAATATCTTCTGTAATTTTTAAAAAATAAAACTGGTGGATTAACTGTCTGCCAGTTTTATTTGCATGAAGAGAAAATCTCCTTTTGACAATTATTTCGTTCATTAGTGATAAACCAACGGTGAAAAATAATATAAATAAAATAGGATGGAGGTAATGTATGATTGCGATTGTTCTTCTTACCTTAGTTATTTTATTGATTCCATTTTTATTTCTTTTTTTCAATCTAAAAAAACAAACGAAAACACGTCGTATCCTCCTCATTTTAGGGTACTTCATCTGTGCTGCACCTATGGTCTATGTGGTTATAGACGATTGGATAAATCATTACGAAGATGCAAATATCGGTTTAGGTCTGGGGATATTTTTAACATGGGGGCTTACAGCCTGCGTTTATTTAGGATGGTGCATTTTTTCTGTTATTAAAGCAATCCGTAAAGCTAATAAATAGATTTTTATTGTTTAGCTGTGTAACCTGAACCTAACTACCTATATTTAAAACTCTTTTAATGGTTCTGTAAAAAGATAGGAAAAACAGTTGTAAAAACTAATGGTATTAGTTATTATGTTAATTAGATTAGTTTTGCGATGAGAGGAGCAATATGATGCGAATAACGAAAATTGGCAATATTTATCAACTTTCCTTTATGCCCCGATTCTTTCCTGTTAATTGTTATTTTGTTGAAGAAAAGGAAGGCTTGACCTTGATTGATTGTGCACTACCTTACAGCAGTAAACATATTCTTGCAGCTGCTAAGAAAGTAAATAAACCTATTACTCGGATTGTGCTGACACATGCCCATGATGACCATGTTGGATCATTGGACGCATTAAAGGAAGCATTGCCACATGCTCCTGTCTATATTTCTAGAAGAGATTCTCGCCTTTTAAAGGGGGATACTGGACTTGAATCAGGTGAGCCTGACACCCCTATTCGCGGGGGAGTACCTAAAAAGATAATAACGAAGCCAGATATATTGTTAGAGGACGGTGATGAAATAGGAGCTTTGCTGACCATTTCAACTCCTGGACACACTCCAGGTTCATTATCCTTTTTCGATAAAAGCAGCAGAGCGATAATTACAGGTGACGCCTTGCAAACACGAGGAGGCGTAGCTGTTGCGGGTCAACTAAATCCGCTGTTTCCATTTCCGGCATTTGCAACATGGAATAAGGAGCTTGCTTTAAACAGTGCAAACAAGCTGCTGGAATTATCTCCTTATGTCCTTGCTGTCGGCCATGGTAAGATGATTACAGACCCAGCTGGTCTCATGAAAAAGGCAATAGAACGCAGTCAAAAATAAAGAGAAGCTCGAAGGGAAGTTCCGATATGTCGCCAAGACCTGGACTGGATTTACAAACAATTTTAAAAACTGCTACAAAACTCGCTGATACAAATGGTCTTGAAGCAGTTACTTTAGCTACATTAGCTAAAACGCTGCAAGTTAAATCACCGTCCCTATATAATCATGTAAAAGGATTACAAGTATTAAAAATTGAAATGGCAAAATACGGATATAGGCAGCTGAATGACCAATTAGCTGAAGCTGCCATTGGCCGCTCGCAAGATGCTGCTGTTCATCATCTCGGCAAGAGGTATGTAAGCTTTGTCCGCAGTCACCCTGGGCTATATGAGGCAATGCTTCGTGCACCTCGTGCAGCAGATGAGGAGCTTGAAGCTATTCAAAGCAGAAGTATTCAAATCGTCCTTCAGGTGATGAACGAATACAAGCTTGGCGAGGAAGAAACCCTGCATGCTGTCAGGGGATTAAGAAGTATTCTGCATGGATTCGCATCCCTGGAACAAAACGGGGAATTTGGTTTGCCATTAAAGCTTGATATAAGCCTAGCGCTGGCGTTAAATGCTTATCTTGCAGGTATTAAAGCATTAAATGACATTAATAGTTCTTTACGTGGAAGCTGATTGTTTGATTAAATTAGTGATCCATATAGAAGGTTTGTTTGTATTTTTAGTAAGTATTTATTTGTACAGCTAAACGCTATTTAGCCTGGCTGTTATTTATTTTTTTATTACTTAATCTAGTCTAATTGATCAATAATCAATTAGGCACCATCTGATATAACCCCTATTTGACACACAGCTAGTGGATCATTGTGATAAGGACAGGATATATGGTCACTGGATGCATTTGGATTTCATTCTTTCAGCACATATCGGATTAGTCAGGATAATGGGTTATCGGGTAAAGTACCTTCATAATTTTAAAAATATACAAATGAATAGACTATAAATCGTAATAAAAACCTTTCATTTGACAGGAGCATATGATTATACTAAATTAATAATGAATGTTTAATTCATTATTAAGAGGTGTTTATTATTCAAGCAAAAAAAGAGGAAGTAAAAAAACAAATTGAAGCTGCGGCATTAAAAGTATTTTTTGAAAAAGGTTTTTCAAAGGCGAAAATGAGTGATATTGCAGAAGAAATTAATATCTCAGTTGGCAATATATATACGTATTTTAAAAACAAAAATGAGCTGTTTTATACAGTAGTTCCAGCATCCTTAGTAGATTATTTGCAAACAATATTAGTGGAAAGCATACATATCGTAAATCAGAACTTTTTTGACGATACGAATGAAAAAGAGGCTGCAATTTATCAAGAACAAATCCATCTATTAACGGAATATCATATGCAAATTGTCATTATTTTTGAAAAAAGTCATGGTACTATTTACAGCAATGCCAAAAACGAACTAATAGATTTAATGATCGCAACAAAAAAGCCGTACATAAAGAACACCTACAAAAAATCCGATATTAACAAGGAAGAAAACATTATTTTATTAAACATTCTTGCTAATAGCTTCGTCGATATGATATTGGATTTACTAAAGCGCGAGATGAGCGTAGAAAGCAGAAAACGAATTTTTGAAATGCTTAATATTTACCGACTGCATGGAGTAAAAAGCTTAAATGAATAGTAAGTGATTCACCGATATACGCCCAAATTGTATAGAGGTGCTATCGCTTTTTTTTATCATTAATAATGAATGGATAATTCATTATTAAATGTAAGGAGGACAATATTTCATGAAGACAGGTTACGCATTAAAGAACTGCCAGGTAATATATGGAGAGATGGGAAAAAAAGCTGATACAAATAGGACTATTTTAATTAATGAACAAGGGATAATTCAGGATATCGGAAAATCAAACGATCTTTCAGTTCCAAGTAATTATGAAACGCTGGATATTTCAGGGAAATATGTAATGCCGGGCCTCATCAATGCCCATGTCCATCTTTTTGCGGATGGTAAACCTTTTTCATTGTCTGTCAGTGAAGGAATGCTGAATTTTGCGTATCATCATATCTTGGATACGAAAATTGGCAGAAGTGTATTAAAGAAACGAATGAAAAAAAACGCCATTACTGCACTTCACGCTGGTGTAACAACGATGCGCAGTGTTGGAGAATTTTTCTATCAGGATGTTCACTTAAGGGATGAAATAAAGGCAAACAAATTTGTTGGACCAAATCTGCTTGTATCGGGATATTTTCTGAGTGTGACAGGCGGACACGGGGCACCTTATTTGGCTTTAGTCGGCGACTCTCCTTGGGAAGCGCGCAAAAATGTCAGAATAAATGTTAAAAACGGAGTGGACTTAATCAAAATTTGTGTCACTGGCGGTGTTACTGATGCAAAAATGGTCGGTGAAGCTGGCCGCTTACAGATGACAGAGGAAGAGGTTGCTGCCATTTGTAAGGAAGCACATAAACTCGGCATGCGCGTTGCAGCACATGTAGAAAGCACAGAGGGAGTAAGAATTGCTCTTCGAGGTGGAGTAGATACGATTGAACATGGTGCAGAGATGGATGAAGAAATTATCACATTATATAAAAAAAATCCTAACGCATTAAAGGGCTACACGGCATTAATACCTACATTGCAGGCAGGTTATCCTAGTGCAAAATTAGACAGAAGTCTTACAAGGGTGAGTGAAACAGTGAAGGAAAACTCGCGACTTGTCTATGATTCCATGCTGAAAGGAGTACAGCAGGCGGTAAAATATGATATTAAAATGGGAATTGGAACAGATGCAGCCATGCCATTTGTGACCCACTATGATATTTGGCGGGAATTAGACCATCTTATGAGACAAACAAATCTGAACCCAATCCAACTGATTGAAAAAGTTACAAAAACAAATGCAGAAATTTTAGGAATCGATGACCTGACAGGGACAATAGAGCTTGGAAAACAAGCAGATTTAATCGTGCTAGACCAAAATCCGTTAGACAATATAAAAGCATTGGCGGATATATCAATGGTTATGGTTAAAGGCAATCTTATTAAAGCGCCAGCTGTTAAAAGAATGAAGGAAGTGGATGAGCTGCTTGATTTGGTTTGGTAGATTGGAAGATTGATAGAGAAAAAATAATGAAAAACACTTGCCAATTCAATGGCCGAAAAGTGTTTTTCATTTATTTGCGTTGAATAAAATATGGACCGCATTCTGTTTCATGTGTCATGATAAAAGTCCATTTGTTATTCCAATCCATTACATACATGTCTTATAATACATATCACCTTCTATATAAGGTAGGTCCTTTATTGTAAGTGTGTCTGCATGCTCATATAGGTATGCGTCATCAATAAACTGATAAAATATTGTACATTTATGCTTGGCTTGCTGATGAAATGCTGTTATTGCATCATCTTGCTTAAGACATTTTACCTTTTCCCAAGAACATAAGTGCCACAGAAAATCATTCAGCCAAATCTCCTGTTGTTCTTTTAAGGAAAGATGGCTTGCAAAACATTCACGCCATCTACCACGCAAGTATGTTCCCCACTTCGGAATTTCCAGTTGCTTTAATTGTTTCTTTTCCATAATAATAAGCTTCCTTTCTAGCTGAACTTAAATGTAGTGAATTCCTAGCACACATATCTTGTATTTTTCTGCTGATATTCTTATATATTACTGTATTTGAACAAGACCGAATACAAATTGGGATAAATTTCTATATAATAGATTAGTATATATGTAAATTTAGGAGAATGGGTTTTTAAGTTATGAATTAAATATATGTACTAGGTGATGTGATGGGTGAAAAATTAAAGAAAATAGAGCTAAGCCAATTAGTTCAAGTAAATCATGTGAACAGAAATTCACTTCATGCGGAAGTTCTACATTTCTTTTATAAAATGATAGGGGAAGTTTGTAAAGAAAAATACCCTAATACGATAAAACAGTTGCTGCAGTTATCATTACAAAATCCATTTCCGTATCAAGATTCATCTAAAATTCAACAAGATTTTAAAAAGCAATTATTAGAAGAAGACTGCTTAATCGCTGATTTAAATACATATTGGATGATGATCGCAGGTAGTTTAAGTTTCCTCATAAGAGGTCAATCTAGGAACATCTCTCCTAAATCAATTGCGTGGTTGCAAATGTCTTTCTTTGAAATTTTTAAACAATATCAATTTTTGGAACCTCATATTGATCAATATCCTTATTTTTATAAAGAGTATATTCATTTCGATAAAGCACGCCATTTCATATTATTTTACTTATTTCTTCAATCATCAAATGATGTAATTAGTGAAGAATTGTAAGAGCTAGAAGGAATAGCATGCCTTTGTGTTGAATCTGTATATCGATAAGAAAAGCAATAATCTGTTTTGCTAAATATTCTACTAGGAGCTGAAATAATGTTCAATCAAAACAAAATGATTCCCACACAAGGAACAGAAGTAGAAGTAGATAATATTTATACTATTTTACCTCCACCTGGAACAATTATTGGTGAGGCAACAGAAGCAGAAATGGAAAAAGCAGCAGAGCTAGAAATTAAGCATATGGCGTTCATTCGCTTGCAAGACATGAACATACAATTTGATGGTACATCTTATAAAGAGCTATTAAAGGATTTTCAAGAATTTGAAGCAGAGACAACTGCTTTTTGGAGAGATATTGCAAGAAGGTTAGCTGTTCCGTATGAGTGGCCAATCAGAATTGACCATGCAAATGGACCAATTTATCTTGGCGAGCATGATATATACGTGGAAGAGGAAGAAGAGACAGAAGATTGATTGCTCCTTTATGGTAGCAGTCTATAAATCAAGTCAGCCCCAAGACCGGCTGACTTGATTTTTTTTGCGTAGATTGTGATGGAACAAACATTTAGCCATTATGTGTTGCTGTAGTTTTAATGAAAAGAAATAAAAAACAAGAATTACTTGAATTTATTTCCAAAGTAATGTAAGGTATATATAACGTTTGTAATATATATATTGCTTTTGGTGGTGATGCTGTGAAAAATCATGTGAAAATTTCCAGAATGAAAACCTCGATGACGCAAGAACAATTGGCAAGAAATGTTGGGGTTACAAGGCAAACTATTGGATTAATTGAAAAGGGGATGTATAACCCCAGTCTTAATTTATGTATTGCCATTGCTAAACAGCTTAATAAAACATTAGATGAATTATTTTGGGAGGTAGAAGAGTAATGAAATCCTGGATAACGTATTTTTTGCCTGACGACGAATATAAAGAGAAACAAATTTTGTTTTTTATTACAGAAGCAGCTATACTTCAAATATTTTCAATAATATTAATGCTAATCTTAACTGTTTTTCTAGAATTTTTTAAGGCTGAAACGATTTTACTTATTTCATGTGTGATTTTTCTTATATATGTTACTGCTAGGTATATACTTTCTGGGATAGAGTATTCAGATATCACAACAGAGAAGGCTTTTAAAAAAGAACGAAGAGCTATTCTATTAAAAACTAGTGTTTTTGTCAGCTTTTCATTAATTATATTGGGGATTATAACTATTTTTAATGTCAGTGTATTGTTTGCTAATGAAGATGATTGGATGGCATTTATAGGGTTACTAATTAGCGCAAGCATCTTGATGTTTGGTGCGAACTATATTTCGTTGAAACGCTCCTATAGAAAAAACAAAGAACTACTATAATACTGGATATCAAAAGTTAATATAGTTAGAAGATAATAAAGCTTAGAGGAGGGGCAGCATGGAAATTAAAGTGCTTGAAAAGAAGGATGCTGATCGCTATAAAAAATTAAGATTAGAAGCTTTAAAATTATGTCCAGAAGCCTTTGCATCCAGCTATGAAGAGGAAAAAGAATTCACCCTAGAAACATTCGAGAACAGGTTGAGCAATTCACATTCATATACTCTAGGTGCATTTGAAAACGGTGAGCTTTTTGGTGTTGTGACATTGCAGTTAGAGCAAAAAGCAAAACTAAAACACAGGATAACTATTTTTGCGATGTATGTTGCTGTTGAAAAACGAGGAAAAGGCTTGGCGAAAAAGTTATTAAAGGAAGCCATCACAAAATCTAAGCAAATGGTTGGGATTGAAGCAATATATTTAACGGTTGGTGCTGCTAATCAGCCTGCAAAAAATCTTTATAAATCATTAGGCTTTGCAACATATGGAATAGATAAAAAAGCATTAAAAATAGATAATTCCTATCTCGATGAGGAATTAATGGTTTTATATTTTTAGCAGATGTCTAATGGCAGCTATTAATATAGTATGCATTATGGAAAATAATGATTGTGTCAGGAGAGTATGATGGCCATATATTTAGTACAGTTAGAAGCAATACCACATAATGATAATCCCGAAAAGGCAGAATGTATTGGTGCATACGTAAATTGCTGGGTTAAAGCAGACAATATGAAAATAGCATTTCAAACCGCAACAAAGTACGTAAACAATCAAGGCTGGGAAGTAGTTTGCGTAGAGGATCAATTTGAAGTACATCGAGAAATATATGTAGGTGAGGATGGAGAAGTGGAAGAGGAGCTCCTTGACAGCTTAAAATCCTTTGATGACGCAAAGAGAGAAGGGATTTCTGCCATTTATTATACATACTCCACTGAAGATGACATGGAAAAGACAGAGACAGACTGTTTGCATTAAATATCCTTGTGGCAGTAAGCTAAATGATAGGAGTTTAACTAGGCCAGAAGGAATAGAAAACATTAGGTGAGTTTTTCAAATAACAATAAATAAAAAACTCCACATGTGCAGACATGGGAGTTTATTTTTAGCTTGCTGGCGGAATTACCTTTGCGATTAATAAAATAAGGATAATTAGTCCAATTACCGTGTAACCGATCGCTACCAATAGCGGTAAATTTACTCTATAAGCAAAGGGTTTCGTCTCTTGAATTATACCAGTTTGTGCAGATACTTGACTGTCAGTTACCCTAGACCAAGCTCCACCAGAGCTATTAAACGAGAATAATAGACCAACAAAAGCAAGGCCAATAAAAAACATTGGCTCAATGAATCGGATGTGAAACAATACTGCGGCAAAATAATTAATAACGACCATTAAAACTAATGTTATTACAGGGGTTATCAGATTTCCTTTCATGCTTGTCACTCCTTATGATGTTTTTATTCTATTTTTAACTTTTTCAAATTTTTTCATAAAATTAAACTTTTTTGGAATATTTTACTTTAATTAAACTTTCTGTATTTTTTAAATTGAAATTAGAGTAATGGATTCTACACTTGCTAAATGAATGACTTATGTAACCGTTCTGTATATTTTACGCATCCAAATATCATAAAAGAAGTGCCTAAAAAGAACAGACAGCTGATTGGTGTAAACAGCTCCTTCTCAAATAACGATGTAATAATGTTAATGTAATAATGTTGAAATGGAAACAAAAATTCTACTATAATAATGTTAATGCACCAACTGGTAGGAGGTCAGCTAAATGAACAAAGAAGAACAGGTCATTTTGGGATTTAGAGATATATTAAATAAGATAGTTTGGCTTAATAAGCCTAAAATGGAAGAAAGTTTAAAGGGTCATAAGTCATCTGAAGTACATTGTATCGAATTTATCGGTAAAAACGCAGATTCCAATGTAACGAAACTGGCAGAATCCTTTTTTATGACTAGAAGTGCAATAAGTAAAATAACGAAAAAACTTCTCGAAAAAGGCCTAATTGAAAGCTACCAAAAGCCGGAAAATAAAAAAGAAATCTATTTTAGGCTAACAGAGGAAGGTATGGCAATAAACAAAATTCATGATGATCTCCATAAAGAGTTTAGAGAGCGTGACAAAGCAGTATTTGAACAGATAACTGAGGAACAGTTTGACAGTATTCTTTGCTTTGTAGAAATGTATAGTAAGCATTTGGATACGGAAATAAAAAGACAAGAAGTAGCTATCAAGCCTGAATAGGAATGAAACATAAAACACATGCAGCCCAATTCTAATAGGAATTGAGCTGTATTTTTTTGTTTTGATTTTTGTTGACCGGGAAACAAAAAGATGATACAGTATTTTTGTTTCCTCGGAAATAAAAATGTAATTTAGGAGAAATATAATGTTCAAATTTAGATCACAAAAACTTCAAAATACAGAACAAAATGTAGATAAAAAGGCGTTGATATTCGGTCTTATGTCAGTTTTTCTGTGCGGATTAGGCTTCAGTATTATAGCACCAGTCGTTCCATACTTAGTGCATCCGTATGCTCATAATGATGCAAATCAGGCAATTATAGTAACAGTGCTGACCTCTGTTTATGCAGCCTGTGTTTTTTTAGCGGCACCTGGGCTTGGAGCTTTAAGCGATAGATATGGCCGTCGTCCAATTCTCTTAATATGCCTAATTGGATCAAGTGTTGGCTACATTGTTTTTGGTATTGGAGGAGCTTTATGGGTCCTGTTTGTCGGGCGGATAGTTGAAGGTGTAACAGGCGGGAGTATAAGCACTATCTTCGCCTATTTTGCAGACATTATCCCGAATGAGCAGCGAACAAAATACTTTGGCTGGGTGAGTGCTGTTACAGGTGTAGGCATTGCTGTTGGACCTGCATTAGGTGGATTACTAGCAAAGTTTGGATATTCTGTACCAATGTATGCTGCAGCATTCATAACCTTATTGAATGTTGTATTCGGATTTTTTTATATGCCAGAGAGTCTTAACAAAAACAACAGGCTGAAAAAGCTTACGTTAGTAAGACTAAATCCATTCATACAACTACTAAACATACTTTCTATAAAACATATAAAATGGCTCCTTATCTCAGTATTCTTACTTTCGATTCCTAACGGATCCTTACAGGCAGTATTTTCACAGTTTACGATTGATACTTTCAAATGGGAGCCTGCGATAATCGGACTTATGTTTTCTATATTGGGTATCCAAGACATCCTTTCACAAGGCTTCCTAATGCCAAAGCTGTTGCTGAAATACAATGATGTCCAGATAGGGATGATAGGAATGGTTTCTGAGATTATCGGCTACAGCTTTATGGCAGTATCAGCGTTATTCTCTCTATACCCGCTTTTTATAGCCGGAATATTCCTGTTTGGTTTTGGTGATTCCATCATCGGACCTTCAATCAATGGAATGCTTTCCAAGTCATTTCAAGCTAGTGAGCAAGGCAGGATTCAAGGCGGCAGCCAATCTATTCAAGCATTAGCAAGAATAATTGGACCGATTATAGGTGGGCAAATCTATGTATCCCTAGGTCATGCTGCACCTGCTTTTATGGGGATAATTTTAATTGCTGCGGCAGTTTTCGTATTAAATAGGTATAAGCATGTGGTGATTTAAACTGCTGACGTTTAACGCATGGAGAATATAGCGTAGCATTGACATACAAGGTTCAAATATTAACATGATAAGAATTGTGTAGGACATTATTAAATCACTTGCGTTATTTGTTAAGTATTTTTCGTTTGTTTTCTACCATATATTTACAATGGTTGACCAAGAGGAGGGGGATAATGCCAAAAACAGTAACTTTTTCATTTAGCAGTACGCAATTTATAGGAACAGAAGCAACAGAGACATTCAGTTTGGAAGAATTACAAATAAAAGAAGATTTAGAGGCTACAGCTTTACAGAAAAGATTGGAGGAGGTCTTTCAAGCTTGGGTGTGGGAAAAGCTAAATATCTCTTATAGTATTATGGTAGAGGAGCATAATCTGTCCTAGCATATTAGATTTTATAGTCCATAATAGCCACTATGTTTGGTGGCTATTTTATTTTGCTTTTAATATAGACACATAGTAAACGAAACTTTATTAATTATTAACCGTATATAATTACAATATTTAGCAGAAGGAGTGTTAACATGCCAGATGATGAATTTTACTTTGGAGATTTTTTATTCCAATTTGGACCCATTTTTATAGGAATTATTTTTATCTTCGTTATTGGTAGTATTTTGTTTACGATATTTAAAGGAATTGGCCAGTGGCATAAAAATGAGCAGTCGCCAAGATTAAGTGTGCCAGCGATAATTAAAGCAAAACGTACAGATGTCAGCAGAGGTTCCAATAATGATAATAATAGTCTTTCTTCCAGTACATATACTACGTATTATGTCACATTTGAGTTCGAAAGCGGCGATCGTACAGAGTTTCATGTTTCTGGAAAAGAATATGGGCTGCTTTCTGAAAATGACACAGGTATTTTGAACTTTCAAGGCACCCGTTTTTTAGGATTTGAACGAAATAGTATAAATCAAGAAAATACATGAACAGTAAATTTTGCGAGCCTTCTATAAGATTACCGAAATTATTCTATCAATTTTATACCAAAAACTAGAGCCTAGGAATCTTCCTAGGCTCTGCCTATTTCTCACTCAAACTTGGTCATCCCATTTGTTACTAATCTATTTGCGTATACAAACCGCTCTCAATTTACAGGATATTCATTGTTACTCAGCAACCACCAAAAACTGCTTTACAGTAGGAATAATGGCAGCTAGCTCTTTATCAGGGTATTTTTTCTCTAGCTCATGAATATCTTTAAACTCTGTGCTTCTAACCCACTTCAAATAATCTTCCTTTGTTTCCCATTCCATATGGACGGTAATTTCTCCCTTGTTTTTTTCTGTTTGAAGGAGGAGAAACCGGATAAAACCGGGATTATTATCTACTAATCGTGAGCGGTTTTTGTAAATTCCAATAACTTCAGCTGCTTTTTCTGCTGGTACTGGAAAAGTTGAATGGACGATAAACATTGGCTGGACACCTCTAACATTTAATTTTCTTTATCGTACCATAAATCTTGTTTGACGAAAATTGATGTGTCAGAAGGAATGCAACGTGGCAATATGGAATTATTATGTAGGAATGTTTGCGGTTTGCAACAATTTTTTCCTAAATCGGTTTTACGTGTGGACATCATAGAGGGGTGGTTGTTTTGCAGGTAAGAGTATTAAAACCAAAGGATGCGAAGGAATACTGGGGTTTGCGGTTGCTTACATTACATCAGCATCCAGATGCATTCCTGCTAACGTTGGAAGAGGAGCAAAAAAGGCTATATCCTATCAAGCGAATTTCCGCTTTATTGAAGGACCCGACAAGGCTTACCATCGGGGCGTTTATAGACGACCGCCTTATTGGCACCATCACACTACAAAAGGAAACCTATAAGAAAATCAAGCATAAAGCAAGTGTTTTATCGTTTTTTATTGAAGATGCTTACCGTAACAAAGGGATTGGGAGAAGGCTTTTGACAGAGGTGATTAACGTTTCAAGAAGACTGGAAATTGAACAATTGCTGTTGGCGGTTGTATCAACAAATACAGGAGCTATTGCTTTATACGAATCGATGGGGTTTACTGTTTTTGGATTGGAAAAAAAGGCCTTGAAGGTGAATGGACAATATTTTGATGAACAACATATGATTTTTTATTTATAATACATATTATGAAATATGATGAAAGCAATAAGATGATTACTACAGAAAGGCTAGTAATTAGATTATTCCAAGAATCTGATGCAGTAAATGTAGCTAACCTTTGTAATAACTATAATATTTATAAAAATACA
>Ga0209463_1000387_pt1 | contig 37351 bp, 34 predicted proteins | sample AgamicMgSfrz_FD_187169 | JGI IMG/M metagenome (GOLD analysis project Ga0209463, IMG submission 187169) | Agave microbial communities from Guanajuato, Mexico - Mg.Sf.rz (SPAdes) (version 2) | ecosystem: Host-associated > Plants > Phyllosphere > Phylloplane/Leaf | place: Guanajuato, Mexico...
ATACCTCCATTTGGAGCGTCGGCGTACGTTTTACTTACCGATATGGTGTGTGATGAGGATACGACAGCAAATGGACCTGCAATGGGAGGCTTGAGCCGTATGAGTTGAAAGGCTCACGTACGGTTCTCAGGGGAGTTAGGGGCAGTGATGCCCCTCGCTTACCTGACGTAACAAACTTTGTGGAGAATATACATCTAATCCTCCTCTATTCGTTAAAATCAAAGAAAAGGGGTTGAGAGACCATATGATCATATCTGCAATGGTTGCAGTAGGAAAAGAAAATGTAATTGGGAAGGATAATGATATTCCCTGGAGACTCCCAAATGATTGGAAATATCTAAGGAGAGTCACTATGGGGCATTCAATTATTTTAGGCAGGAAGAATTATGAATCTATCGGAAAACCTTTGGAGGGACGTAAAAATATTATAATGACCACAAATGAAAATTATAAAGCTCCAGGTTGTTATATAGCTCATTCAGTTGAACAAGCTCTTTCTATGTGCGAAGGGGAAGAAGTATTTATCCTTGGGGGAGAGGAAATTTATCGACAATTCTTACCCTACACTGATAAATTGTACATAACTAAAATCAATCATTATTTCAAAGGTGATCGCTTTTTTCCAGAAGTTGATCTTACCCTATGGAAAGAGTTATCAGTTGAGAAAGGTACTGAGGATGAAGTCAATCATTATGAACATTACTTTCATGTGTATGAAAAGTTAAACTAACTAAATTCGAAAAAATACTGATAAAATCCATTATGCTAACTAATCTTGTAGTTAGTTTTCAAGACTTTGCGTCTTAAGAAAAATTTACATATACAAAAAGAATCCTTTGCCCATGTAGGCAAAGGATTTTCAAATTTATTGGAATAGGGGGAATACGTTATTAGTCTGGCCAGATTTGTAGATTCATATACATATAAATTTAAAAATGGGTGTTGTGATCGACGCTAGAAAAAAACAATCTTTTTCTTTTACCTATGTTTCACGATTTATCGAGTAAATATTAAAGCATCTAATGTATTATTAAAGTTTCACAATTTACTCTAGATGACGACAAATAGGTGATTTTTCTACAAGGTAGGTAAATGTTAACATTATTTTTAATAAAATAAGTTTGATTTTACTTAACGTTATAAACCATCCGCAACTTTTTCTTTTTGTGCTTTATACAATTACGCCATCTTTCTTCTTGCCTAATATAATTTTCAAACGTATAATTTTACAAACTATTATTTTAATTCTGTTTCAAAACTTTAAAGGAATAAAGTGAAGAGTTTCCTTAAAATCATTCAAATTATTTTTCAACCATATTTTAATGACTCGTTCTGTTTATTCGTTAAGTCAAAAGCAGTATTCTTGAAGAGGACAATAAAAAATATATGTATTTTTTTGTAGAGAAACACTCTTTGAGGAAATTAACTTTGGTTTTATTAATAACTTCCCATCACTCAATAAAAATTTCAGTGATTTAAAAACTCATATTCTCCTTTTGTCTTTATAAAAAAAATACCCTTCTATTTAGATGGGTATCCTAGTTCGAAATTTTTCACTTATCAAAAGCACTATGTTTAAAATGTTCTGCAAGGAAAACATAAGCTTCTTATAAAGTACACTCCTTTCTATCTCATAACTAATAATTTAAGAAAGGAATGTATGAAGTTTGAGAATCTGTAATAAACATTCAATCGCCTAGTTATCAATATCTACTCAGCTATTTACTTAATTATATGCTTATATTCCCTGCCATTAGTTCAGCTTGTTTAACCACTGTTTCAACAGCCATTTTTTGAAGATCTGGTGGATAACCATATTTTTTTAATAACCGGCGAACAGTCACCCGCATTTTTGCTCTAGCAGATTCTCTTAAACTCCAATCTATGCTCATATTTTGTTTGATAGATTTTGTTAATTCATGAGCTATCGCCTTTAGTACCTCGTCCCCTAGTACCTCTTCAGCAGTTTCATGGGATGCCAAAGCATCATAAAAAGCAATCTCTTCTTTAATCATTCCTGTATGTTTTCCACTTTTATGAGAATTGTTCATTTCCTTAGCAAGCTCGATAAGCTCTTCAATTACTTTAGAGGTCTCAATGGCACGTTTATTATATTTATTAATAGAATTTGCAAGTAAATCAGAGAATTTACGGGCTTTTATTAAATTCGTACGTTGAATACTTTTTACCTTTCCTTCAAGTAATCGATTCAGCAATTCTACTGCCACATTTTTGTATGGAATTGCTCTTACTTCGTTTAAAAATTGATCAGACAATATTGAAATATCTGGATTCTCCAAACCTAAAGATCCATAAATATCAACTACCTCATCTGAAATAATTGATTTAGAAATTAATTGATTAATCTGAGCATCTAGTTGACCTGCTGTCTTTTTCTTTTTTTCTTCTGGTATTAATTTAATAATTCCAGACTTAACAGCTTTAAAAAATCCAATCTCTGCGTTAATTTCTTGAGCTTCATCCTCTGTAGAACATAAAGCAAATGCTTTGCCTAATTCTGTTACTACACGAAGAAACATCTTCTTTTGTTCTTCACCGAGTCCAATAATAAAATCAACTGTTTCAATAATCGCTCTCATTCTTTCAGTAGGACGAACAGATTGAAATTTGCTATAATCATGCTTATATAACATATCTTGAATTATTTCATATTTTTCAAACATAATGTCTAGTACTACAGAAGTATCAATGCCTGCATTTTTTTTATCGCTTTCTGTATACTGTTTAAGAGCTTCTTTTAGATTATCTGCAATACCAATATAATCTACAATTAGTCCTCCTGGCTTATCTCGAAAGACTCGATTGACACGAGCAATTGCTTGCATCAAATTATGACCTTTCATTGGTTTATCAATATACATTGTATGCATGGAAGGAACATCAAAACCTGTTAACCACATATCACGTACAATGACTAGTTTCAATTCATCTTTTGTATCTTTCATACGCTTTGCTAAAGCTTCGCGCCTACGCTTATTTCCGATAAACGGTTGCCATTCTTCAGGGTCACTTGATGAACCTGTCATGACTATTTTAATAACACCTTTGTCATCATCATCAGAATGCCAATTAGGACGTAACTTCACGATTTCCTTGTACAAGTCGATAGCAATACGACGGGACATCACAACAGCCATGCCTTTACCCAAAATAGCTTCTTGTCTAGTTTCAAAGTGGTTCACAATGTCTAACGCAAGTTTCTTTATTCGCTCACTAGCTCCCGCCAATGCTTCTAAACGTGACCACTTTGTTTTTAACTTCTCACGTTCATCTATTTCTTGATATTCGGTAATACCATCATATTCTTCATCTAAGTTTAAACCTTCTGGTAAATCAAGCTTAATAATTCGGCTTTCATAAAAGATCTTTACCGTTGCTCCATCTTCCACAGCCTGAGTCATATCATAAATATCGATATAGTTTCCAAATACTGCAGGTGTATTCTTATCTGTAGCTTCTACAGGAGTACCTGTAAAGCCAACATAAGAGGCATTTGGAAGGGCGTCACGCAAGTGCTTTGCAAATCCATACTTAGTTAGAGCTTTATTACCTTTAGAACGTTCAACTTTTGCCTGGAAGCCATATTGTGATCGATGCGCTTCATCGGCCATGACAATTACATTTCTTCTTTCCGTTAGTACCTCCATTGAATAACTGCTGTCTTCAGGAGAAAATTTCTGCATAGTTGTAAAAATAATACCACCTGATTCTACAGCCAAGAGCTCTTTTAAATCATTACGTTTTTCTGCCTGTTTAGGTGACTGACGAAGTAATTCACTGGATTGACTAAATGTCGCAAACAACTGATCATCTAAATCATTACGATCAGTAAGAACAACAATAGTCGGATTATTCATTTCTAATACGAGCTTTCCTGTGTAAAATACCATCGATAAGCTTTTTCCAGAACCTTGTGTATGCCATATAACCCCAATTTTACGATCCCCATCTTCTGAAGCAGCTCGCTTTGCTTCTTGTATAGCTTTATTTACGGCATAATATTGGTGATATGCAGCTAATATTTTATATGTATGTTCACCATCTGTTTGAAATAAAATAAAATGACGAACCAAATCTAATAAAACTCTATGCTGAAACATACCTTTAATTAGAATTTCTAGCTGAGGAACTGTATTTGGTGCTATTGTTTCTCCATCAATTGTACGCCACATCATGAAACGTTCTTCGTCAGAAGTAAGTGTGCCTGCACGAGCGTTAATACCATCACTAATAACCATAAATGCATTGTATTGGAAAAGAGACGGAATAGTTTGCTTATATGTTTGCAACTGATTATAAGCTTGAACAATTCCTACTTTTTCATCAGTTGAACTTTTCAGTTCAAACACTACCAATGGTAATCCATTTACAAATACAATTACATCAGGTCGTTTATTAGAAGATCCTTCAACGACGATAAACTGATTTACAACAAGAAAATCATTATTTTCTGGATTCTTAAAATCAAACAACCACAATTTCTTAGTTAGATTATTCCCATCATCTCCTCGCCCTTCTATATCAACACCTTCTGTAATAAAGCGATGAAAACTTCTATTATTAATAAGAAGCTTAGGATGCTGTGGAATTGTAATTTTACGAATTGCTTCTTCAATATCGGAATTACTCACACCTTTATTTATTTTTAAAAGAGCGTTAGTTAAACGCTCTTTTAAAAATACAGTTGAATAGTCCTTGCGCTCTGGTGATGCACCTTCATGTGCTAAATCGGGACCACTTGCTACTTCATAACCAAGCTCTTCGAACCATTCTAGTGTAGCTTCTTCTAGTTCAGTTTCACGAAACTGGTACATGACTAATCACCTCGGTATCTGATGGAAATTCAACTTCCCCTGATAGAAACTCAAATGAGATATTATCTCTTAATGAAGCCAATTTCTCATTTTCTACCTTTAGTTCATTTACAGAATTCCATATAGTATTAATTACACGAGAAAATTTAGACAATAAATCATTTGGAGGAACCGGTATGGGATAACTGTCAAAAGATTTTAAATCTAAATTTTGTCTTGTAGTACCTACAGAATTTGATTTAACAAATTCCTTAAAATAAGTTGTTTTCATCAAATAGAAAATGTACTCAGGGGTCAATTTATCTTTAATTTTAAATATTTTATATGCAGGACTTAGTAAGCCTACTTCATATTCTCTTAGTAATGCTATTGACCCAATATTAGCCCTTGAGGGATTGAAACCAACCTCGAATCTATTTATTAGTTTATAGTTATTCAACTTTTTACTATAGACCTGCTTATCAAAAAAATCATCAGACGTAATAAAACGGCCTTCTTTTATTACCGTTAAGACGGGATACTCTTTTTCTTCTTTATTTTTAACTTTTTGCTCTGTGATAAGATCTCCTAAATACGAAGATTTCCATCTTTCAGGAATTATTCCTATTTCAGTAGACACCATTTTACCACCATTTGATTTATAAAGTTGATCATTATCATCTGGAAATTCAAAATCAATAAACCAACCTTTGAATAAGGCTTCTGCTAATTTTTCATAATTATCGATGAGCTTTTCATTAGATCCTATTTTTTCATCTAAGGATTTTAAGATGTTACTTATTCTCTTTTGTTCTTCCAAAGCAGGTAACCCAACTTCAAACTCTTTAATCAGCTTTACATTCAGATTCTGTTGAGCTCCACCATTTGACATACGGCGTAGCTTTGAATAACTATTCTTAAGTAAATAATATACATACATATAATCTGCTTTGGCTGGGTCAATCTCTATATTGCAGCAAGCTTGATTAGTTGTCATTGGCTTAGCGACAATAGAAACCTTACCTCTGGTCACTCCATCACCATACATTGCAATAGTTAAAGTGTTAGGTTTCAACATTTTGGCAGATGAATTCTCTAATCCTAACTCTGTAATGTACTCCTCAGTATCATATATTTTGTATTTTCCTATAAGGTTTGTTTTTAACCAAGGAATATTACCATTTGCCCAATATGACTTTTCTTTTCTACTAGGAGTTCCACCACTATAGATTTTGATTGAAATATCATTCAAAGTATATAGATTAAATTTCATATCCAATTCCCCTTAAAACATGGCGAATTTCATTTTCTAATTCTTTTGATTTCACAAGTTGATCAGATAGTTCACTAGTTAACCGAGTCATCTTTTCTGCAAAAGGTTCATTGTCTTCTTCAACTTCTTCTAGTCCAACATAACGACCTGGTGTTAAAATATATTGATTTTCCTGAATTTCTTCTAATTTTGCTACTTTACAGAATCCTGCTATGTCTTCATAATTATTTTTATTTGTTCCACGCCAAGCATGAAACGTATCGACGATTTTATCGATATCTTCTTTTGAAAGTTCTTTATGTGTTCGGTCTGCCATGTAGCCTAATTTACGAGCATCGATAAAAAGCGTTTCTCCTTTTCGATCCTGCTGCCCTTTTCCTGCTTTATTACGTGTCAAAAACCATAGACATACTGGTATCTGAGTTGAATAGAAAAGTTGACCTGGCAACGTTACAATACATTCAACCAAATCTTCATTGATTAAATTGCGTCTAATCACAAATTCAGCTGTCGTACCCGCAGACATTGATCCGTTAGCTAGTACAAAACCAGCTGTTCCAGAGGGAGCAAGCTTTGAAACCATATGCTGAATCCATGCATAGTTGGCATTTCCGACTGGGGGTACTCCATATGACCAACGTACATCTTCAAATAATTTTTCTCCACCCCAATCGCTGATATTAAACGGTGGATTAGCAATAATGTAATCTGCCTTTAAACCTTTGTGTAAGTCATTGTGAAATGTATCGGCGTTGTAATCGCCAATATTTCCATCAATACCACGAATAGCAAGGTTCATTTTGCACAAACGCCATGTCGTTGGGTTAAATTCTTGACCATATACGGCAATATCTCCTATTTTTCCTTGGCGCTCTTCAACAAATTTTTCACTTTGCACAAACATACCTCCGGATCCACAGCAAGGATCATAAACACGACCTTTATATGGCTCCAGCATTTCAACAAGGAGCTTTACTACAGATGTAGGTGTATAAAACTCTCCTCCATTTTTACCTTCTGCACTTGCAAATTTACTTAAAAAATATTCGTAGACACGCCCAAGAACATCTTTAGAACGGCTCTGCATATCCCCTACTTTGAAAGAGAATAAATCAATTGTTTCTCCTAAGCGTGTTTTATCTAACGAAGGACGAGCATAGTCCTTGGGTAAAACACCACGAAGGGAATCATTTTCTTTCTCAATGGAAATCATAGCTTGATCTATAATTTGACCAATTTCTGGTTTCTTTGCATTTTCTTTAATATAAGACCATCGAGCTTCTTTTGGCACCCAAAAAATATTTTCAGCTAAATATTCATCCTGGTCCTCCGGGTCTGCCCATTCGTCTTGAGATAACTGAGCAAACTTTTCTTCAAATGCATCAGACACATATTTCAAGAATAATAATCCTAATACGACATTTTTGTATTCTGAGGCATCCATGCTTCCTCTAAGCTTATCTGCCATTGACCATAATTTTTCTTCAAAACCAATATTTGCAGTTGACAACCTTTAATCCTCCTAATAATAATCAGAAATAAGTCTGCATTCCAAATTAATAAGACTCCACTATATTTTAACCTTATGAATGCTAAAACTATTTTATCATGTAATACTTAATTCCTATATCCTAAATGTATTTATATTATAAATAAGTTAGCTTAAACTTAGAGACCTCCACTCTTTATAAAAGTAATATATTTAAATAATATAAAAATACATTTTAATAAAACACTCAAAATGATTTCCCCTTGACGATCTTGAAAACGTTAAGTGCATTCCTTTCTAAATTTTTAACATTCTTATAATTTGATAAGGTATAATTTTAAAAATGCTATAAAGTAGCATTTTATAAAATTAAAAGGGACTGATTATTTTTGGTTAAAATGATAAATGAATTTTCTGCTTCAGGTAATTTTAGGTTTGGTTATACACACGGAAAGAAATTCTTACACGAGTTCTTGGAAGAATCTGCAAAGAAGTCAAATTGGATTGACATCGCTACATTTAGCCTTAATTTATCTCATTTAAGTGATGGCAGTATTGGAAAAAAGCTTATTGATTTAAGAACAGAAGAAGCAGCAGCTGGAAAGGATATAAATGTAAGAATTGTATGTGGTGAAGCGAAAAACCTTCAACAGGTACACGAAGAAATACCTATGGAAGGTCTAGAGGCTACACTAAGCTTTATCGGAGAGTACACACTTCATGCAAAAGTATATCAGTTAAAACATGGTACATATGACTTAAATCACTGCAAAATGATTTTGTCAGAGGAGCTTGCTTATATTGGTTCACTAAATTTTGGACCGAGTGCAAGCTACGAATCGGGAGTTATAATTGAAAACAATCAAACCATAAAGAAAATACGAGCAAATATATTTGAAGATTTAATAAAGAAAGCAGGTATTCCCTTAGCATAAGAATGGAGGGTTTGAGAAAAGGATTTCCCTCTAAAATAACTGGAATAGTTAATCCTTCTTAACAAACCCTTCAATCATTTTGTTTCTTACTTTCTAACCTGTAGCCCTTGAATTTATAGCCATAAACATTTGTCAAATCAACAAAGCTCTTATAGGAATACGTGATCGCAACCGATCTATCCACTTGGACTTTATTATAAAGCTTTTCAATGTCTGCATTATGCATTTTCACGCAACCTTGGCTCACGTATTTTCCAATACTGCTCTCATTGTTATTGCCATGAATACCGTATACAGACCGGAAATTTTCATTCTATAAAAATATGAGATACAAAGTTATCCTCTTTTGATAAAATTAAACTAAAAATAATTAGGGGATCTCTATGACACGTAAATCAAGAATTCAAGCATTACTCATTGCCTTTGTTGCTTTTGGAATTATTATATATTGGGCAACTGGATACTCTGCAAATGGTGATAATGAAAATAAAAAGTCTTCGATTCTTAATTGGTATTCAACATCGCCAACTAACATTTTAAGTGAGGAAGATGCACAGGTAGATATAAATAATATAAGAACGTTACAAGACGCAGGTTGGAAGTTACTTATGCAAGATGGCCATCCTGTTAGTTTTAATAAAGATGTAAATGGACGAAATGAAATTATTGAAAAGTCCGCACAAAATTTATTTAACGGATGTTATGAATTACATATAAATTCTAAAGGGGAAATATCGGATATTAAACCTAGTAATAAAGCAAAAAAGATTTTTAAGGATAACCAAGAGGTTGATTATTAATTCTAAAAAAATGTAGCATGTACATAGCGAAGACCGTCCATATACTAATGTCTAATGGAAGGTCTTCGCTATATTTAATAGTTTAAGCATATGACATAACGTACAATAAGGTCGATTATTTTTTATGTGTTTAAAAAGGTGTATTTTTATAATTAAATAGACGATTTGTCATTGGCTTTTTTACCGTCTAAATAAGTGTACCTTTTTGAACCATCTATAATAAAAAGCCTTTGTAAATTACAAAGGCTTTTTATTTCCGATAACCCAACTTGTGTAAACTAAAGATGTATACCGTTTTATTAAATATTTCGTTTCAGAAGTCATAATTTAAAAGGTATATTTTTTGATTACTTTAAGGTTAACAATTATCGTTTTTTAAAGTTGATAAGCTATCCTTTGAATTATTCTTTTGTAAGTCGTCTACCCCATTGATCTTATCAAAGTTAATTGGCTTACCATCTACTTCAGCTGGTATCGGATATTCTTGCACTATTTCAACGACTTTTTCAATCGTCTTATAACCATTCGTATCGGTAATAGGATAATCCGACATCGCCCAGGTCATGAAAAGATTCCCTACTATAAATATAACCGGTCCTAAAACTTCCTTCCACAATGATTTTTCCTCATCATTAACATTGCTATTATGAATATGAACTTCAGTATTTTGAAAAAAGTAATTAATTGTGACTCCAGTTTCATAAGCATTAGGATTTACAATTTTCACTTCTTCCTCTACTACCTTATCTTCTTCAAGAATAAACGGTTCCTTAACTTCTTTAGCTTTATCTGACTGAACTGGAGGAACTGTATAAAAGCTTTCATCGAGGTTTTCGATAATACCTTCGTACAAATCAATATTAGGGATTTTTGAACGTTTCATAATATCAGAATACTTCTCTAGTAATTTATGATATTTACGGATTGAAACCATTGCATCCGTCATACTAATCATAGTCGTAAACGACATCCCCTTAGTATACGCATTCAACTTCGGAATGTTTTTAACCATCTCAACTAAAGTTTCTTCGTTACGAATAACACCACTTTCAAACATCGGCTTAGAAACAGAGGTAGCCAACTCCATCAAGTCTTGATGTGTTTTATACATCTCATACGCTTTTTTACCTAAATCAATCAGAGCAGGAGAATATATGTCTTTATACTTAACCTTGCTTAGTTGTTCAGTAAAAGAAGAAATGTTAATCGTGTTAGGAATATTTATCATAGGGATATTTTTTATTTCTGGAATGCTAAAAGTAGATCTTTCCAGCATCTTTTTTAGTTTCATCTGTTGTTTAAGATACTGATTTAAACTGTTATTAGGTTTATCACACATCTAAATCACTCCATATCCAGTTATATAAAAGCATTAACATAATAACCATTCGTAAAGCGTCAACATTATTCACAAACGGAATTATGTTAAGTTATTATTTTCAATTTTATTTAATTCTTTTTGAAAAGCATTTAAATCCTTTCTCATGTTCTTAATTTTATTTTTATCTCTAACTTCTTTATTAAGTTCCTCAGATAATATCCATCCAGCCGCTTTTATCTTCCATTCAACATTTTTCTTTTCAGTAGCATATTTATCAATCTTATCTTGATTATAATTATATATTGCAAGCTTAGAATGCAGCCATAAAACAGCAATCATTCTTCTAATCGTCCATGTTGAAGAGTTTCTTTGTTCATCAGTAGAACCTTCTAAAAACTTTTTATAAGTCTCGTTAGTACCTGTATTAAAGCCATCTTTAATACCTTTAAGATCCTCAGCCGTTAAGTCAGCATCTAATTTATGAGCATATTTATTTCTTAGAATATTTAGGTTAGCGTATGCAGCTCTCACATCCATAGGAAGCATTCCTATAGCAACAGACCAATTTAGTTTAGTTTCAAATCCAATTCTTGTATTCGCATCTTTTTTAAAGATAGTTCCTGGTTCCTTTAATCCTATCTTCAACATTTCTTCTAGTTCATGCTCTATGTAAATATGTCCTCTCAACACAATCATCAAAGCAGTATCCTCAGCAGTATCTCTAACAAATTTGTCCATTTGACTATAAATGTCTTCTATAGTCTTTTGAGGCATACTAAATTCTCTCACTATCATAAAAATTCTCCCTACATAAAATTTTATAGTGAAACATATCTACTTTCAAAAACCATACATTTTTCCTTGTACGATTTTAAATAATAATACTATATAAATGTAAAAATAACCTTATTTTCCAGCAAAGAAGTTAATAAGACAGATATATTGTCACTTCTAGTCGAATTAGAAGATTTAAATCCCTACCTTTCCTTATTAGAATTATCTGAAGAGACACGTTAGAACTTTGTAGAAGCAATGAAAAAATCATTACAAAAAGCTCTTCAAATTTAAATTTTTACTGTTCTTATAGAACTATACAAAGGCTAATATAAGTATCTTAGTTATTCCATTGTAGGGCACTTTTCTTTAATAAGAGGGCGTCTTTTTGTAATGCCTCAACATATTTAAGAGATTAGAGCTTGTTAGGGTAAAGAAAAGATTGTGAAGATTTCTACTTAAACTATAGGGTGCTTTAATGAAGTAACTAAAGCCTAATTTCTCGGTGTTAAAAACGAGAAATTAGGCTTTTTTAAATTTGAATTTCTTTACCGTTGTAAATCCATGTTTTCCTGATGTTACTACCTTAGCGTAGGAAAAATTGGCTTTTTTTATCCTAAATTTCTCTTAGCGTATGTTTTCCGCGTTTTGTTGGTAGGACCCCAGAATGATGAAAAATCATTCTCTTTTTTATTTTGTCTTTAAAAAGGATTATAATACTATTAGTCTAGAAAATTGGGAGCGTGTGGGGAAAATGGAAATAAGACAGGGTGATATTTTTAAATTAAAAATTATGGATGGTGATCAAGAAGATTTTCGTTATAATTTAATCATTTCAAACGATTTAATGAATAAAAATGGCGGTGTTGCAATAGGTGTTTTAATTTCAAATCGTTTCAATAAGGCAGTGTTGCCTAGTCATGTAGAAATTAATGGGACAGAACATAATTTACCCAAAGATTCTATTATTGTTTGTGAACAGGTAAGAACAATTGCCAAATCCAACTTAATAGAAAAAGTAAGCCGTATCAACGATGAAACACTTGCAAAGGTATCAAAAGCATTTTCCGTAAATACATTTGTTGATGAAGAATTCTTTGAAAAAGTAAATCTTTCACGCATATATTATATAAAGGGTCAACAAGTTCCACTTAAAGAGGACTATGATACTGAATTTAAGGTAATTACACAAGATAAGACATTCAAGCAAATGAGCAGGGAAATAACGGAGAGGTGCGTTAAATATATGTGCGCATTTTTAAATAATGGCGGTGGTCGCCTACTGTTTGGAATCGAAGATAAAACAGGCATTATAAAAGGATTTACTTTGCCCCCAGAAGAAAAAGATTTGTTATCCCAGGCGGTTAATAGTTCATTACTTGATTGCATTTATCCCAAAATAACAACCCTTAATTTCCGAATGGAATTTCACCAAGTATTATTGGATGATCCTGAAAAGGATCATTATGACGATGCAGAAAATGAGTATGTTCTTGAATTATTAGTGTATCCTCCTTTAGATCCGTCTGTTGTTTACTTTACAAATGAAAATAGAGTTATCACAAGGTTACATGAACGGAATAAGGAACTAAAATTCACAGAAATCACTGATTTTATTTTAAATAAAGCTAAATTGAAGAATAAAGGATGATGATAATGGCAGCAATGGATCCAACTAAGCTTCTTGATTGGATAAAACTCTCTCCACGTTATTTATTTGTACTAGCATTGGTTTTTAGCTTATTGTTATTTGGTCCCGACGTTTTACTGAATAAGTTGGGCGTTGTTCATTTTGTAGATAAATTCCGTATGTATATTGGAATTGGATTTTTATTATTTTCTGCTTTGTATGTAGTTGCTATAATTCATTTCATCTACACTCTTTCGAAAGATAAGATTGCAGAAAGAGCAATGATAAAGGTTCAAAAGAAACGATTACAAAATTTAACCAATGAGGAAAAAAGAATTTTAGGTTACTACATTGCTAATCAAGTGAGAACGCAATCTCTAGCCTTTAACAATGGAACAGTTAATGAATTACATCAATTAGGGTTTATCTACTTAGCTTCTACTTTGAGTCACGGACTTGAATATTTTCCTTATAATATTACTCCCTGGGCATGGGATTATTTAAACAAAAATATCCATTTGCTACGTATGGAGAATGTGGAAGAAGTTCCAACAAGAAGAAGAGGGTATTAAAGAGTGATTTTTTATCGCTCTTTTTTTATTGCCTTTTCACAGCCTTCAGATGCTTTATTTTCAAGTTTTCTTTGTTTTAAAGGTAATCTATCAAAAAATCAAAAAAGATTAAAAAATACATCCTTCTCGAAAAGATTTTTTGTATGTATCACTATTTTTGCTAGTTGAAATCTGTCGAATATCTCTTTTTTCTTAAAAAACATCATAAATGACGTTAGCAAGGCAGGAAAGATTGATTGGTTGATACCAAAATATCTATATTCGAAGAATAGGTGATTTTTAGAATGACCGTTTATTTTGCCTTCTAAGCTATTCAAGTTTTAAATAAGGTAATTGATCGATTTGTAAAATGAAGATTTAAATGAAACAAATAGAAACGTTTGAAGGCTATAAAAAAAGAACTTCCATACAGTTCTTTTTTATCTTCATTGGTACGAATTTCATATATAATAGGAATTTAGAAGGATGTGAAAATAATGGCTGTTAAAGAAGAACTTTTAGCCCTTACTTCAGGAATGGGATTAGCTGGAGTGGCTGTTTCAAATTTTTGGGATTATGGTGCTGAAGCACTTGATGTTTTTAAAGATGAGATTATTGAATGTATTGTAAAAACAAATAAAATGACTGCTGTTCATTGGTATTTATACTTTTATCAAGATATTGAAGAAGAAGTAAGTAAACTTTGGGGAGCTGTGGAACCAGAATGGATATATTATTATGCAGTTCGAACACTAAAAGAGGTAAATTTGAATCCAGACCTTCCAGAAGTCGATTTTGATAGTTGTAAAGAAGAAGATTGTCCCCATTATGATTGTGAAGTTGGCGAAAAAATCCATGAATGGACGAACTATATTAGGGAAAATCATAGGAAAATTGATGATTTAATCGTACACTCTGCGTTTCAATTCATTTTCCAAGACAGAAATTTTCTCCATGACTTTCATTTAGAATTATCTAAGCTTGTTGAAGAGAATATCGACTATATCAAGGAAAAATATCCTGACTTTGTAACAAATAAAAATAAAATCAGACGTCAATATTTCCCTAAATGGATGATTAATGCGATCTTTTATAGAGACAAAGGCACTTGCTCCAATGCTGAATGTCGTTGTGATCTGTCTAATTTAATTCGTACACAAAATACGATACATATTGATCATATTATTCCATTGGATCTTTACGGAAGTAATGACGCGTCAAATTTTCAATTACTATGCGAAACTTGCAATACGAAAAAAGGGTCACGATCAACGCTTACAGGCGCTATAAATGTACCTTGTTGGAATTTAGAAAAAGAGAAGGAATAACCACTTAAAAATAAAATATGGGGGTCTTAAAATGGCAAGACTGGGAGAAGAAATAACAAAAGAATTTCTTGAATCACAATATGGATTCGAAGTTGTTAAAATACCAGAATCAGATCAAAAAACACCAGACTTTGAAGTGAAGAAAAACGGAGAATTACTGTTTTATTGCGAAGAAAAAACGATGGATGAAGATGATTTTGAGGGAGAAAAACCAGATCCAGCATATAACTCCATAACGAGAAAAATTCATGAATCCGTTAACCAATTTAACAGCGTGAACGAGGAACGTAACTATCCTAACGTGCTAGTCCTCAATAATATGGATAGTTTAAGGAACGTTAAGGACCTTGGGATTACATTGACTGGAGTGGCTTCAACGAATGTGGGGTTGGTACAATTACGGAACGTATCAAATAGAACAAAAGATGATAAAAAGATCGTTGATTTAATCTTATGGTTTGATAAGGGCAAATTCATTAATTTTGTCACCCTTAATCCTACATATACAAAAGATTTAGCAGAGTTTTTCGGTGTTAAAGAAATTCATCAAATGGAAACGGAATAAAGGGGGATCATTATATGGGACATCCTACCCTTTTAGCATTGGTCCTGTTACTACTTTAATGGGTAAATCAAAATATCGTAAAAGTGGATTAGAAAAAGTAAGATATTTTATCTCTAGATTGCAAGCTGAGCTTATTATTATTGATCCATATTTTTATAACGCTGCCAAGGAACAGTGTGTAGATGATTATATGAAAGAAATTTCTAGTGTTCTATGTTGGTTCGAAAGGGTAAAAAGGATACATGGTATCTATAATCGTAAGTATCATGATCGAGAAATTCGTAAAGCTTTTATGAAACTACAAAGAGAATATAGTTGCAAATTCACAGATACTCATACAAAGTTGATTCATGATAGAGTATGGATGGGTCTAGGCTTAGATACAAGAACACCTATTGGAAAGGGTGTTGTAGGCATTCTAAGCAGTATTGCACAGATGGAAAGAGAAACATTAAAGGAAAAACAAAAACAAGGAATTGAATCAGCTCGAAAAGCTGGCGTACATCTAGGAAGACCGCGTAAATTCACGCCAGAACGTTTAAAAGATGCCGTTGAAAAGTATCATTTGAATAAATATACCCTTTCAGAAATTGAAAGAATGACAGGTGTTTCACGCCCTACTTTGTACCGCGCTATAAAAGCAGAAAAAACAAAACAAGTGTAAAAATAAAAAGTCTTTCCTCTTTACCAAAATGAATTTTTACCACATTTATTAAAAAACAGCACTTTTTTCACCGATCGCGTTATATTGGTGTATAACATCACATGAAAACTTTTGTTTTCGAAAAAATTAAAATTTCTTGGTTATAATAAAATTTCAAAGCATAGAACGGAAACTCAAAAAGCATGTGTATTTAAATTACACATGCTTTTTTATAATGTAAAAAAATCATCTGGCTCTTTGCTACGGTCGATTTTTTTAACTTGGTCCATTAACTTTTTCAATACTCTTGGTGATGGAGAATAATCTTTCCTATTACATATTACTGAAACCGTTGCCCTTGAAATGCTACTTCGCTTTGAAAATTCCTGTTGTGTAATACCTTCACGATCTAACCATTTACCAAACTTAGTTCGTTTTGGACTTTTCCACCATGACATATGTAAACACCTTCCCTTTTTGTAGTCAGCCTTGCCCTTTTTAGATGGTTTTATACACTTTTAGAAGGTATTAGATGGTTTTAGACATATTGGACAAGCAATAGTTCATATCTTTTATCAAAGGCATCATGGTGATGCCTAAAGACATCAAGAATGGAGTGTTTCAAATGACAAAAGAAATGGCGATCTTCTTAAAAGACTTAAAAGGCATCTATTTAACGGATGAAGGTAAACGCTTATTGGATATCATTTTACAAGAAAACATTAAAACCAAAGCAATCTGAACACCCAAAACTTCATTAGGAGGTAAATTTTATGGTTTACCGCACAACTTTACGGTGTAGCGATATATATCGTACATATCTAAATGAACTATTTCAATCAACTTCACTGGATCGCACACAAATTTTGAGAGCTGCATTATTTACATCAGCTTCTAACCCTGTTTTTTTGAACTTAATGAAGCAATTTCAATACAGACATCAAAGTGATATCTCTCCCTCCCCTTTCGATTTATGGGGCGTTGAGGACCATTATTTATGGTTAGAGCAAGATCCAATCATCAAAGAAAGAGAGGGATGTCACGATGATGTCAGTGAAAGAAAAGTTTCTTCTTCAAACAATGTTGAACGTGTTGGATCTTCAGGAATCAAACAATCCATATCAACCGAAAAAGAAACGGCACAGTACAATAGACGTAAGCCACAGGTTACGGGACCAACAAGGCAGATTTCTTCCATACGATCACAACATGGAGGAATTAAACTCGATTTACGATAATGAAGATATTGAAGTACAACGCAAATTTAAAGTGAATTTTGTTCCTGGGAGCTACAACACTTATTCAATCGATGATAAGAAAAGAAGAGATTGGAGTGGAAACATATACTTATTATGCTTTTTGGGGATTCTGATCATTGCATACATCACCTAGACATCAATTCATGAATAATGTCGATATTTTTAGAATAGTAATCTATCATAAATATAATGAAGACCGCCATGTACAGATGAATGTATATCGGCGGTCTTTGTCGCGCATATTCGTAAAAATTACTTCTTTTCTTCCTTTAAATCCTTTACTTCCTTTACTTCCTCTTGTAGATCTTCAATTTCTTTATTTAGCTTAGTGGAATCATTGTTTTGATCGGTCGAAACAGTTTTGGTTTCTTCTGCATAACTAACATAAGAATGAAGATTCCATGTCATAAATGATAATAATAAAAGTAGCCATAATTTCTTTTTCAACGCTGTTCTCCTATATGCTTAGTTGCTTAGTGTTTCCTCATTAGAAAAAATGATTTCTGGATGTGGAATTAACTTAAATGCGTTCTGTGCCATTTTCATTTGATATACATCAACTCGTTTGGATTCTGCAATAAGCATTAATTTTGCTTTATCCTTCTCACTTATTTTTGTACCTAGATAAATTGCTTTAGGCTTAAAAAACCCTAGATTATATCCTTTTTCCGTATTAGGAAAGTACTGAATTAATCGCCATTCTTTTTCGTATTCCCAGTCTTTTGCTTTTCGAATAATTACATTACTTATAATTCTTTGACTCCAATTTTGTTTAAGTTTTTGAGCATGTAAAACGTATTCGGACATATCAAGCATTTTATTATCGTATATAACGGGATTAAGAGCTTCTTTAAAAATTGGATTACATGCAATGTTTTCAGGTTTCATGAACTCGTACTCTAAACAAAATCCCTTATGATTCATTGTGTAATGACTCCACATTAATAAGGAATCATTTCTTTCACTAAAACAACTAATATACGTTCTATCTTGAAGTGAACTAAGGATTTCATCTTTTATCTCTTCAAATTTGTTAGTTAACATTTCTCTCGCTTCTTGAAGAGTACCGTTTAATTCCTTCTCGCTTTCCTTCAATTCATCTTCTGGTATGCCAAGTTTTCTCATGTTAGTTAAATGACCGTGAACAAAGTCTTCTAAGCCTGTACCTTTGTAAACTTTCTTTAAAAACAATTCTTGATCAATACCAAACGCGGAATCGTATGGATCATTCATTTCTCCCGTTAAATTGAACCATAATTTATCATCCCTAAAATTGTTTAATGAGTAATCGTAATCATCAATTGCACGATATTTATAAAGGTATTTAGGAATATGTTGATCTTTTAATGCTAAGGCGCTTTGTATTTCTTCGTCTGTTGAATGAATACCAAACATTTTTTCTACATACTCATCTTTCCAACTTTGGTCCGTAGTCTCCAATTTAGAGCCCCCTTTTTTACAATCTATATGAAATTATTTTCCTGAAGACATCCATGATTTGGTGTACTCAACGAGCAATGGAGCTACTACGTTTGTCATGGTCCAGTTCGTGGCTTGTGTTATTTTCCCTTTTGCTTTTGATAAGTTGCTGTCTGCTTCTTGTGCTGCTTCTAATTCCTCTAAATAGTCGTAGCCTTTAGTTGTTAAATGCGCCCTGAACATTTGTAATTCATCGTCAGCGTATAAGGGCTTATACGTAACGTAACCGTATTGCTCCAATTGAGTTACATGAAAATATAGCTTATCAATCATTTCTGGTTCCGTTTCCCGTGTAATAAAAAGCTCGTTTTTCTCACTTAATTCAATTTCAAGCAAAATTTGAAGCATTAACTCTTTGTCTCGTTTCATTGTCGTTTCCTCCTAAAAAATTATTTGCTTGGGAAAATTAATGTTTTCGTATATTCAACTAATAAAGGACTAACGATGTTTGTCATTGTCCACTTTGTTCCCTGCGTAAATAAACCCTTGGCTTCTGCTAATTTACTAGTATTTTCTTGCTCCGATTCAACTTGTTCTAAATAATCGTAGCCTTTATTTGTTAAACGAGCCCAAAACACTTTTAATTTATTATCAGCAAAAACCCGATCGTATGTAACGTAACCAGCTTCCCCTAATAGCTTTACATGAAAATATAGTGTATCAATCATTTCTGGTTCATCTTCCCTATCAATAAGAAGCTCACTTTTTTCATCTGCTTCTAATCGAAGCAAGACCTGTACCATCAGTGCTTTATTTCGCTTCATTTCTTTCCCTCCTAAACTCTTATTCTATAAGCCATTATACACCCTGAACTTCCACAATTTAATTATTCGTGCCACTTTTAAACTAAATATGTTCGATTTTCCATACGAACATAATAAAAGACCTTCTATACACAGGAAACTGTATATAAAAGGTCTAATAAGCTCATATAATAATAGAAAGACTACTCATTTTTACCGAATATTCCTTTGAGCCAGGAAAAGAAGCCCTTCTTTTTCTGGCTTTTTATCTCTTGAACCTGTCTAATGACATCCATCATTTTTTTATCTCGCTCTTCAAGTCGGGTATCAATGTATTCTTTCATATCTTTCATTTGTTTCTCTTGTTCTTCCATGTGCTTCATGAGTTTTTCTTCTAAACCCTCTTGTTGTTTTGGTTGTTGTGGTGGTTCCGCAACAGTTGGCACAACCTCCGCAACTTGTTCCGTCACAACGGAAACAGGTTGCATATGTTTCATTTGTTCCGCAACCTTCAAAACAGCTTGTTCGAGGTTGATTCCACCTGTTTCATGGATCTTCATCAACATTCGAAACGCTTCTAAATCGTATTCACTATATATAAGCTTTCCTTTTTCTTTCTTAAAATGAATACCAATTTTAGCGAAATAAGAGTTGTATTTCCGTAGAGTGGCTGTTGCTATATCAAGCTTTTTTGCAACTTCAGCGCTTGAATAATTGCGATCCGTTTTAACAAGTTCTAACACACATTCCACCTCCTTTGCTATGGGATATATTCGCTTCCCGCGGTCGAAACACCTTCAAAGGCGTAACAGAGCTATTTTACCACGTTGAAACGCTGTTGTGGTGTTTCAAAACGATGTTTTGGTAGTTCCGAAACCACGTTTCGCTTGCGATAAAAGTTTCAAAACTTCCGAATCTCCGTTGTTACTGAGCTTAACTAAAGTTAAACTAACTAAATATTCTGATAATTAACTAGTTGAACAAAAGGTGGACTTAATTAATTTTTGAAAAGTCTGAATTTATAAAGTAAATGAAGATTTACCCTTGTCAAACGAGTAGAATAGAGAGTATGATAGAAATAACAAAAAGGACGGAATATAAAAAAGCCCAAGCGATTATAGAAGATTTCCTAGGTCTCCTATAATCGGATCACCGTAACACGACTACGGTAACCTGCTGCTTGAACCTTTTATATATATACCAAAGGTATATCTTATATAGTTTCTACCGAAATTATATAGGAATTCCGAAGGTTTTTCAAGGGGTTTATAGTGTCGAAATGACCATATCAAGCAGAAAAGCGCTATTTTTTCGATAAGATCAACATTCGAAGGCGTCAGTTTACCAGTTATTAACGGTAAATTGACGCTTTTTTGTGTTCTTTCGAAAAGGAGAGAGTAAAAATGGCGAAAACGAAAATTGATATTATTTCAGGGCAAGAAACATTTAAAAATCTTCAAACATTCAATTCTATCGATCAACTAAATGAAACGGTACGCGCACATAAAGAAAACCACAAGGACCAATTAAATAAAACGGATCTTGCGCTGCTGGATCTCCTTCAACGTCATTCCGCAAAGTTTTTCGGTCTTAGTTTCTTAACAAAAAACAATATCGCTAAGATGCTAGACTGCTCACGTAAAACAATCATTCGCAAATGCCAAAAATTCGAAGAGTTAGGGATTATTAAACAGTACGAAACAAAACGCAAAAGTGACATGCGCCAGACAAGCAATATTGTTGTTATTTTGCCTGTTCAAAAGGAAGATGTCTCACAAGAAGTTGGAAAAGTGTCCCACCAAAAAAACAATATCTCTTTAAAACAAATACATAATAATAATCATCTAAATATACAAAAGCCATCGAATCGTAAACCATATATCAAAATGGTTCCTAAGAGACTACAACACTTTCAAGGATTTTTCGGTACAAAAATTAAAGAATTGTACGGTCGCATATGGTTAAGTGCTAAAAAACTTGAAATAAAAGTAGATAAAGAGATTATGCAAGAGATCGCTCATGTTGCTTTTTCTAAGTTAGTGGAGTACGTAAAACAAGGGCGTAACCTGTCTTTCGATGATATGCAAAAAATCGTTTATGTAATTGCTTGTAACCAGTTAAAAGAGCGTGAAGAGACTAAGGGACTAGTAGAACATGGACAGATGGTTAATCAAGTTCTTAACGTTTTAAAGAGCCGTAAACAGCCCATTCAACCTGTTCAAAAAGTGCCTTCTCTTAGCCTATTTGAGAGCATTTTAAACAGCTAACCAAATAGCGTAATATTCGTGTTTTCAAAGATACAATAAAAAATTGTATTTTCCATAAATTACATGTTGTTATTTTTAGGTAATTTCCCTTTTTAACTCAATGAGTAGATACGTGAAAATGATCGGTTATTCTTTTAAGAAATCACGTAAAATACAGACTATTTGTGCGGTCGAATAGAGGGAGTTCCAACAACATAAAGGACAGGTCAAAGTTGTCTATTAAAACTATTTTCCATGTCCATTTACCCAACTATATTAAGCGATCATTCCAGCAGTTAGGTGTATATGTCTATTTTTCATTTTTTGTTAAAAAGTGGTTGAATTCTTGGAAAATATATCATATTATTGATTTAGCAAGTTAGCAGTTTGGTGTATATATTAGTGTAACTTAGGTATACAGTTTGGTGAATACATCGATGTGTATACTAAAATATCATCAAAAACGACACAAAATGGCTACTGTTCCTTGATAATTAAATAACCTATGGCACGTTAAAGTAGAAAAGAAATTACGTTGACTATTATTCTATATAGGATAATAAAATTCATTACTTCTTTAAAACTCTTTTAATCAACTATTCTAGTCGTGATACCCATCCTTTGACTTGACGATCAATCTTCAAAAATTACGCAAACTCGCTTCTCAAAAACATACAAGATCATGTCAAATCAAAAGGAGAAAACATCAATTATGGCTGGAAATATTGAAAAGCAAATTGAAAAAGAAATTGAACAATTCCTCAAAGACAACTGGAAGGGAATAGTTCCTTTAGCTGTCCTTGGTGGAGGGGCTTGGATCACGAAAAAAAACATGGATACTATCCAATCCTTTTGGAGTACAATCTTTCCTTATGTCAAAACAGGGGTCATAACGCTTGGAAGCGCAGGAATATTATTCCTAATATTAATGATTGTCCGAAGTGTTATTGTTCGTAAAAAAGAAAAGGGAAATTACATGTATTTTCGTCTGATTCCAAGAACAAATCAACCTGTTAAACCTCATGAGGTGAGCCAATTGGTCAAACAATTCGCCACAATCAAACGAGGTAGAAAAAATCGATTTTTAAAAGGTCGTGAGTGGTTCCAATGGTTAATTCATCACAACAAGGAAGGCATTTGCTTTTATATTGGATGTCCACGCGATCAGAAAAAAGAAGTGCTTCAGTCACTTCAAAACTGTTATCCAGAAGCAGAACTTCACGAATCAGAAGTTATTTTTCCTTCAAAGGGTTCTTTTTCAGGTCGTATGAGAGTCAAAAAACATAGAATCAAGCAGTGGATGCCGTTTACTTCGTATGAAGGCGGTGATGCTGTTGGAAGTTTACTTTCATTCATGCCGATCAATAGTTGGCTTTCTATCGATTTTTCAGCCGTTTCACGTAAGCGAATCGGTAAAAAATTATTCAAAGCTGAAAAAGAATTGAAGAAAGATAAAAAGCTAAGTGAAATGTATTCCTTTGAAAAAGAACGATTCAAAGATATTACAAACCGTTTGTCAGGTGATAGCAAAGCCTTTCAACTTAGTATTTCACTAGCCGGCGAAGGAACTGATCGACGCGATATTGTGAAAAGTATCGGTCGTAATATTAGTTCTATTCTAAGCAATAAAAACAACCTACTCTTTAAAAGACATCACAGAGCAATACAATATTGTCCTCATCCTAGAAAACATCTTCTCTTTCTAACAAATAATGAACTTTCAAATTTATTACACCTACCAGATATGACACACAACATTTCAGAAAAAATTGAGAAACTTGAAAACGGGCAGCACAACCTAGATTCTAAAGAGTTAAATGAAGGATTAACCGTTGGTTATAACCTTCATCCAATCGTAAGTGATCGAGAAGTGAAAATTCCTCTAACACAGCTAACCGAAATGTTTTTTTTAAGCGGGCAAACTGGATCGGGGAAAAGTTCTCTTTTAATTATGATGTTGCAAAGCTTAATCGATCAGTGGCTTGAAAAACCATTAGCAGGGTTCACGATGTTAGATCCTGCTGGTGCGACTGCTCGAACAATCTTAAATCGTTTGATGGTTGCAGAAGTGCAGGGAAAAACGGTTGATTGGAGCAAAGTTATTTATGTTTCTTATAAAAATGGGGATTCACCAATTGGATTGAATTTATTTCAAAAAAATGCAGGGGAATCAACTCATGTAGTTGTTGAAAATGCAATGGGTTTATTCAAAAGTCTTTTTCCAGGCGACAAAACGAGAATTGATAAATATTTGAGCAATACCATGACCGTTTTAGTGGATGATATAGAAAAACACTCGGTTTTAGGTGTTAACCGTTTCCTAACAGAGCCATCATTTCGAAAAAAACTTGTTGCTCGAATCAAAGATCCAATTTTAAAAGATTTTTGGGAAAAGGCAGATCCTAAAGAAGTGAAACAGATAGCCAATGATGTGTATTCGCGCGTAAATATGTTTGAACAATCGCTTTTTATGCGAAGAATGTTTGGTCAAACGTCTTGGGATTTAAAAATAAAACAGTATATGGATGATGGATACATTGTTTTATTCGATATTCAAGGGATGAATTCGCCAGCAGCTACAAAAATGATTGCTGGACACATTATTAATCAATATCATCAAATTGCACAGATGCGTACACCTTATTCAAGTAAAGAACATTTGATAATCCTTGATGAAGCGCACTTGGTACAGGTTCCGATATTAGAAAAAATTATTGCGGAGGATCGGAAATTCTCTATTTCTCTAGGGATTTCAACGCAATATATTGAGCAATTAAATGATAATTTAAGAGCTGCAATCGATGGGAACGTTCAAAACATTTTTTCGGGAAGTCAGGGATTTAATCAAAGTAAAATCATGTCTGATTTAATGAAAAAGCAATTCGATCCTCAAATGTTAGCGCAACTTCCTAATAACAATGCTGCTATTTTAACCAAGAACAAAGATAAATCGCTGACAACATGCTTAGTTAAAAGCACATTGCCGTATTTGTATTTACCAGACGGGACGATTGCCAAACACAAAAATGAACATGATACCAACATTGTTGAAGCTTGGGTAAATGAAAAAGCAAATGAACTGCAGTCCCGTATTGGTCGCAATGTAGAAGAAATTGACCAAAAAATTAATGACTATTACGGGTTTAAGGTGAAAGTTGGAGAAGATTTTTTTGAAGAAGAAACAGAAGAAAAAATACAACACACGGGAGGTCTTACAGAGTTGGAAACGGAAAAAGTTGAAACAGAAGAAAATGAATTTCCAATGCCTTCCCTTTCTGAAAAAGATTTCGTTATAATAAAAGAAGAAAATACCAAAGAAACAGAAAATGACGATAAGAAGAAGGGGGTGGAGACAGAGCGAGAAGAATCCTTCTTCTGATTCCTTTTCTGAATTCTGGGAAGGGGACATTAAATGCCGGGCAGTAAAGAAAAAGAAACGAAACCTATTTTGTTTCAACAACGAGATCAATTGTTCCTTTTAGATTTATGGGATCATCAATTCTTAGATGTAGAATATCTTGAAAAACATATCTATAAGAATTCTTCGAAACCATATATTTATAGAAGATGCAACGCCTTACAAGCTGAAGGGTATATTCAAATCTTCAGAATTCCCGTTGTGGGCACAAACAAGGGGCAAAGTAAAAATGTCTATGCGCTTGACAAACGTGGTGCAAATGAGGTGAAAACCCTGTTAGGTGAAGAAGTAGGTTGGCGTTATGATCTAGTTAATCGAACACCTACAACCATCAATCATCAATTAGAATTAGGGCTTATACGCGGTGCATTTCAAGACGATCGAGAATTAAGTTTAGAGGAAAGAATTCCTGTTAATGAAAACTTTGAAATGGTTCAATATCTCAATGAAAAGAATGGATACCACAAACACGAAGTTAACGCGACTAACCTCGTGATTCGTCCAGATGGTGTGCTAGTTCTTCAGAATAAAGCATCTGGAAAGTGTGCTCCTTTCTTTTTAGAATTAGAACGTTCGTATCAACTGAAAAAAACAACAATGGAAAAGCTGGAAAGATATAACGAATATTGCAAACTACAATTATTTAAAGAAGAACATAGAAGTTTTAATTATCCTGTGGGAACGCCTAGAATCCTGTTTATTGCAAAAGATTTAAAAGGTATTGATCGTTTGATTAAACACAGTAAAGGCGTAGATGTAAGCTCTACAAATGGGGTCATGTACACAACATTCGAACAGATTACAAACGATCCTTATGGGAAAATCTTTTATGCTCTAGGGTCAACTGATCCTGAAAAACTATATTCATTAATATCTAAAATCGAATAGGATGGGTAAAAACGAAGTTGATAAAAGAGTAAACGTGCCGTTTAAACCCAATAAAATTTAATATGTGAGGAAAAGCAGTCTTTTCAGTCTGTTCGTTGGGTTTAAGCGAATGGTACTTGAAGGGCTGCTTTTTTTGTTGAATACAAGGAAGGGAGAAAGGCCTATGGGTGACCAACTCAATAAAAAAAAGAAGTTTCCTATATTCACAATTATTAAGAATATATGGATTCGAGAAGGCGAAAAAGCCAAACAACGTAAAGGAAACCATGTAAAAAAACCAAGGGGGTATCGATCGCGAAGTGTTGGAAGAATTGTATTTTGGGTTCTTTTCTCCTTTATGTTCATTGTGGTGATTACCAATGTTCTTTCACCATCCAGTGCACAAGGAAAAAAAGAGCCTGTGATCCAGCAAAAGAATCAAGCAGCAAGTCAAGAGGCAGTTCAATTTGCTGAAGATTTCTCCCGTGAATATTTCACTTGGGAAAAAACAGATAAAAGTGATTGGATGCTAGAACGTCAAGAACGATTAAGCAAATTTTTAGCTGAAGGACTTGATGAAGATGGTGGGCTTTCCACTAATCAATTAGATTGGAGTTCAAAACTAGAAAGCTCTAAATTAGTCAAAATTGAAGAAAAAGGTGATAACAAAGCCTTCATTACCTTGGAAGTAAATGCAGCATTTACGAAAAAATCAAAGGTGGAAGAGGTTACGAAAAAAGATGGTAAAGAAGAGAAAAAACAAGTGGAAAAAGAAGAAAATGCACCATTTGTAAAATACTTTGTAGTACCTGTTGCGTATCAAAATGGCACATATGGTGTATATGAGCTTCCTAAATACACAAATATCCAAAGAAAAACAAAGGTAGAAATGCAGCAAAGAGAAGGTTTGACGGAGTACCAAGGTGATCAACAAGCAATCATAAGCTTTATGAATACATTCTTCACTTCTTATGCTGAAGATAGCAACACGAAATTAAGTTATATGGTCGCTGATAGTAGCCGTGTCCAAGGGTTACAAGGTTCTATGAAGTTTGTTGAGTTAAAAGATTCAGAGATTAAAAAAGATGAAAAAGGTAATATTCAGGCTTTTACAACGGTTGTGCTGAAGGATGAAAAAACAGGTGCACAGTTTAATACAGATTATTCGTTAACCATTGCAAAACAAAAAGATCGTTTATTAGTAAAAGAATTAAATGCCCAATAAAAGAAATGGAGTGATTTGAATGCCGTCAGTAGAAGGTATTTTCTTATGGTTATCTGGTGAAATCAAATGGTGGTTCTTAATTGGATTCCTTATTGGTTTAGGTGTGTTTTGTTTCAAACGCGCTTGGGTTGGGGCGGTCATGTTTCTACTTGGAACCATTTTTATTGGAATGTTCGTTGTAAACCCACAAATCATGCTTCAATTACCTCAAAAATTCGCTTCTTTACTACGTTTAAGCTAAGAGGTGATTGATATGGAACAAGAATCTAATACTCAACAAATCAAAATGTACGTTGTCACAAACGTAACGAAAATCAACCGAAAAATTTATAGTATTTTCAGAGTAAACATAGGTCGGGCGCTTCCTTTGCGTTCGATCCTTTACTTCATTATTACGCTTGGTATCATCTTTCTTTTAAGGCACATACCACTTTTAAATTATCTCTTCCTTTGGATACCAGTTACCATTGCTTACATTGGAATTCCTATTGGATCTGCTTATTTATTAGGGGATATTGCTTCAGAGGATCGAACACCATATGCACTATTTCGTTCAGTCTTTCAATATCACATGAGACAACAAAAGAACTTGAATTTCTACCGTGGAAAAGTGGTTCCAAAGCCTGTTCTGTACAAATTTAAAGGAATGCCAACATATAGAGCAAGACAAGAAAAGAAAGAAGTATTTAAACGAGAAGGTTTTCAATTAAAAGGGTTTCCAACTTATAAAAAATGAGGTGTTAAAATTGGCTAATTTTTTAGATTTCCCAATGAAACATAATGAAGATAACCTTGTTTTCTCAAAAGATGGTGCAGTAACAACCTTTTTTGAGGTAACAGGGTTTGGATATGATTTTTTAGATGATGATGAAAAATACATGCCTTTCATCAATCAATTATCCTTTCTGCAAACACAGGAAAGGGATCTTCATTACCTTTGTATTCCGCAAGCAAACGATGTAACAAACATTCTGGAAGAACAAAAAGATCGTATGCAGTTAAAAGCAAGAGAATATGAATATGAGCTTCTAGAATCTGGACTTGATTATACGGAAAATTTAAAAGAAGTATTGGTAAAACACAGTCAACAAACGGAAAAGCGCGAATATCGCATGTATATTGGTGTACAGCTTAATCCAAATATGAATCGTTATAAGAAAGGAAATAAAGGCACAAACTTTCTAGCTGTCTTAAAAGAATTCTTCGTTGGTTTAAATAGTGACGTAAACAGAGCCGTAGGGCTTCAAGCAGCCGACATTTTACGTTCTGAAATAGATGCCTATTTCGAACAATCCGAAGCCGTAGAACAGGATTTAAAGCGCGCTTACGTACTTAATAGTAACCGTCAATTAGATCAAACCATTCGGAGATTAAGTACGGCTGAAGTCATTCGAATTGCAGAAACGATGTTTTCAGCAACCACAAGTTTTCGAGATATTCACTATCGACATGATTTTGTTTCTGGTGAAGAAATAAAAGCTCATCTTGATGCTGAAGATCTTGATGCTGTTCGCCCTAATGAAAAAGCCTATCTAGACATCCAAGAAAGTTATATCGAAGAAATCGATCCTCACACCTTACGAATTTCAAAACAAGTAGATGGAAAAACAGAAACTATCTACTCTCGCATGTTTGTCCTTACAAAATTCTTAAAAGATGAAAATCACTTTCCAGGCTATGAATGGTTATATCAAATGCAAAAAGGGCTAAGTTTTCCCGTTATTACTTCCATTCGCATTCACTATAAAGATAACGCAAAAATTTTAAAAGAATTATCAAATTACAAATTAGAATTCCAAGATCAAAAAGATCAAGCAGCACAAGCAGGGGTTCAAGCTGACCTATCCGTTACACGGAATGAAAAAGGAGTTATTCAACTAGAAGACTATTTTCAAAGTACAGGTTATCCAAGCTATGTGACAAGCTTTGTCTTCCGTATCAATGCAGAATCAAAAAAACAGTTAGATGATCGAAGTGAAACATTCAAAAAGTTAATGCAAACTTTCCAAATTGCCGTAAAAACACCGTTTGGTGAGCAACCTAATCTTTTTATGGAAATGTTGGTAGGTGGAAAAAACATTAACCAAGATTACAAAGTAGAAACAGATCCGCGTATGTTGGCTGGCATGATGTTTGGGGCGACTAGCTCACTAGGCGATAATGCAGGGCTTTACTTAGGAGATACGGATCAAGGAAAACCCGTATTTGTCTATCCAGAATTGGCATCCAAAAACTTTGAAAGTATTAAAACAGCAATTCATTCCATTTCCATGATGGTAGCAGGGGCAACAGGTTTCGGGAAATCCGTTTTAATGAACCTCATAACCTATCTCGCAGTGTTAAACGGGGCGTACGCATTGGTGATCGATCCTAAAGCGGATCGCAAGAAATGGGCTGAAGGATTGCCATTCATTGATAAAAAACATATTGGTATCTGGCAGTTAGGTAAACATGAGGAAGATAAAGGTTCGCTTGATCCATTCCGTACTTCACCAGATATTGAATCAGGCCGTACAGTTGCAACAAACATTTTCGCTTACTTGCTTGATGCCCGGATTGGTGATTACCAATACAGTTTCTTGGTGGAAGCATTTAAATACGCTTCTAAGCAGTCAGATCCTTGTGTACAGCACGGTATTAACTATTTGAAGGAATTATATAAAAACGGTGAAGAAAACATGACAACACAGCGTTACCAATCGCTAGATCACTTGATTGCGGTACTTGATACATTTTTAGATGAATCATTCATTGGTTTAATGATTGGAAAACCAAACGAAAAATATCGGTCATTAGATATTAATAAACCGTTACAGGTGTTAATGATTGAAAACCTATCACTTCCAAAAGCTGAAAAAGATCCAAGTAAGTATACAACATCAGAAAAAATTTCAACAGCGATCATGATTTCAATTACATCATTTGCACAGCAATTTATGATGTCTAACGAAAGAACGCGACACAAAATTATTCTTCAAGATGAATCTTCTGTTATTGATAAAAACGATGAAGGACGCCGATTAATGGACTTTATTGTACGCCAAGGAAGATACTATACAACTACGCTCCTAAAAGGATCTCAAAACGCTTCAGATCACGGGGATGATATTGCAAACTTGGGAATGAAATTTTGCTTCTCCTTAAAGAAAACAGATGAAGCAAAAGAAATGTTAGATTACTTTGATTTACCTGTTACAACAAGCAATATTACAACGCTTAAAACCCTTCCTATGGGGCATTGCTTATTCCAAGATGCCTATGGAAGAACAGATATATTACGTGTAAATCCAGTCTTTAAACAAATATTAGATGCCTTTGACACTTCCACTTCTTCTGAGAATGAACGTGAATTTGAACGAAAACAAAAAAATCGGATTCATACAGGAAGGGAAAGTGAAGAAGCTGGTGAAAAAGAAGGATCTCATTCTGAAGGTGAATTGGTCAGAAGTTAAGGAGGAAAACATGAAAAAAATCATTGGATTCATGCTTACGATTTTCGTAGGCATGATCTTTCTAACAGGTTGTACAGAACAAACGGTTAAAAATGAAGAGGTGGCACCAAAAGCCGATAGACTAGCCAAAATAACGATGAAAGCCATTTTAGATGAAGATTATAAGACGATCTACAATAAAAGCGATAAAACATACAGAGAAAGCATGACAGATGAATTGCGCGGTGATCCTGCCTTTATGGGAGATACAGAAGAAGAAATTCAACAAAAAGAAATTTTGTCGCCTGGGATATATAAAAAATTAGTTGCTGATGGTGATTATATTTTTGGAGCCTATTACGGATTTTTAAAAGATAAAAATGTTGTTCTTTACTATGTGAATGGCTATTTCGAAGGAATGCGAAAAACACGTCTTTTCGAACTTCAAAAAGTAAAAGATACATGGAAAATCATTCGATACAGTGATTGGAGAACATCAACGGTCAAAGATCAAAAAGATAAATATATTAATCTTATTGAAAAAGGTGAAAGCAAGGATGTTCAAGTGTTCCATCGAGGGGAAAATTATTAATCTGGAAAGTGAGTGAAAAAACAATGAATCCTTATATAAACAAAGTGTTAAAAGGTTTCCTACCTGTTTTTCTTGCTTTTGTTTTCATCTTTTCTCACTCTTCTATTTCTTTTGCTGCTCAATCGGCAGAACAAGCAGCAGAAGAATTTAAGGTAGAAGAAAAAAAGCATGGTCCTTATAAAGATAAAAATCCTCACTATGAAGATATTGATGTAATCAATTATGAAGAAATGCAAGCTATCAAAAGTGATAAAGATGATGATAAAAAGGGGTTTACCTTAAACCCTTTTACAGCTGTATCAAACTACTTTAGTGATACGGCAGATGATGCAATGGGATCAGTAAAAGATACAACGGTTTCGATTTTTCTCATGATGGTTCAACTTATTTTTCAAATCAATATCATGTTAACGGATTTTATGTTAACTTGCTTGGATGCTTCCATGAATTCATCAATCATCAATTATTTAATTGATGTAAGTGAAAAACAGGTTCAAGCAATTGCAGGAATTGAAAACAATCAGGTTATCACAGGAAAAGGGATATTCGGGCAAATGGCAGCATTGGCAGGACTAATTTCCATTGCTTATATGGTGTACTTATTCGCTATTAAACGAGCACCGATTGAAAGCTTGAAATCGGTCGTACAGCCACTTCTAGCGATTTTCTTCTCTATTGTTCTTATTTCTAACTTTGGCACAGTTTTAAAAGGTGTGAATAACGTAACAAATGATTTAACAAATGGTATAAGTGCTTCCACAAAGGATGGAGACGTTGATACAATGGGCGATAGTATCCAAAAAGTGTTCATTCATAGACCTTGGATGTACTTACAATTTGGATCTGATAATGAAGAAAAAATAGGTAAAAAACGAATTGAAGCACTTCTTTTAAATGATCAAACGAAAAAAGAAAAACGTGCAGCGATTAAAAAAGAAGTGAAAGATTATAAAAATACAATGCTAGAGCCAGGAAGCGTTGTAAAACGATTAGCATATGTTTTCCTGTTTATCACCGTAAATGGATTATTATCAATACCCGTATGGGCATTATCATTCGTTTTTATCGGTTTACAATGGTGGTTCTTGCTTATTGCGGTTTTAGCTCCTTTTATTCTGATTTGGTCAATCCTACCGAATCAATTCACGGTTGTAAGAAGATATGGAATCGAGCTTTGCTATCCGATGGGGCTAAAAGTTATTATTGGATTTTTGGCACTTGTTGTATTTACTGTAAGTGATTTAATTTTCTCTATTCCTGCTATGGGTGGGCTAACAGGTTATTATATTTCAACATTCCTGCAAGGAACGTTATTTTTCATCTTGTTCTTTATGAGAAAACGAATCAAGGCAATTTTCTCTGCAACGAATGGTATTGTAGGCGAAATGAGACAATCAACACAAATTGCTATGCAGCCAGTGAAAGAAGGAATTCAAAATACTGCAACACTTGTTGGTGCAGGGGTTGGAGCTGCCACAGGTTCGCCACAAGCAACGGCAATAGGTGCAAGCGTTGGAAGAAGCATTGGAAAAACAGTTACAGGTGAACAAGATGCTACTTCTACAATGGGTCAATTAGTTTGGTTAAATGCTGCTAATAATCAAGGAGATAATCAATCAAACACGACAAAAACAAGTTCAAAGGCTACAAATAAAGAAGGAAAACAACAATTTGGTGATGTGATCCAGCTTCATGACTTAAAAGAGAAAAAAGGTAACGCTTCTTCATCAAATAATAATGAAGATAATAGTGTTCAACAGCCTGTACAGGAAGCAGAAAAGCAAACGAAAGGCACTAATTCACCTTCCCATACTGGTGAATTACATGATGTAAAAGAAACGGTTCCTGTACAAGAAACAAATGTTTCAAGTAAAGAGCAACAACCTTCAAAAGAAAAACAATCCGGTACTGTTCAACCAACAAATGATCTTCATGATTTAAATGAAATGGATAAAGGAAATACAAAAAAACGTGTTTCTTATAAAATGACGCCAAAACAAAAGGCAGATCAACATCCTGAACCATATAAAAATGAAGAAATATCAGCTTCTTTAGAGGGGGAACAACCACCTTCTTCTTTAAAAGCAAATTATTCAACTTCAGTTGAATCTCAAAAAATGGAAGATCTTCAAGAAACGCCTGAACAAGAGTATCAACAAATTGAATCGGTAGATGAAGAAGTAAAAGAAGCATCAAAACGCAAAGCCAAATAAGAAAGGGGAAATCATGATGCAAACAAGAACAAAAATAATTGCTTTTCGAGTTATTCTTGTTCTTGTTGTATCTCTTTTTGTAGGAGGATACCTTTATCAAAATCATTTAGATAAAAAAGAAGCCACCGTACAAAAGGATGTACAGCAAGAAACAACGGTTCCAGAGGTTGAAGAAACATCTTCTCCTGAACCTGAAGAAGTGAATATTCCTAAAGAAGTAGACGGAAAAAGTTTAAGTGAGTTTTATTCAAATGAAGATATTGAAGGATCTAAAAAAGTAAGTGAAGCCTTTGTAAAAGCTTTATATCCAGTGGACGGAAACGACTTGCAAAAAGGCGTAAATAACGCACTTTCTTTTACAACGGAAAATCTAAAAAAAATGATGCAATCGGAAGAAGGAGCCATTGCAAGACCGACATCTGATTTCTTTTCTAGAGATTTAAAAGAAATAAAAGTAGAAGAACCTGATGTTACAACCAATGAATTTATAACGTGGTTTGTTACTGCAAAAGGCGATATTAAAAATAAAGAAGGCAAAGTAACCGATCAAGATGAAACAACGTATCTGCTTCAAGTGGTAAAGGAAAACAACGGCTATAAAGTATCAGAATATTCAATCGATCCTAATAAGTAAAGGAGAAAAGGACATGCAAAAACTTTTAATTGGTGTTCCAGTTGCCTTTTTTGGTCTTATTATAGGTGGGTTTATGCTTCTTGTACTTATGATCGGTTTTTTAGCTTTTAGCGTTATAGGAATGAATAAAGAAGAGGTAATTGATACACCAACAGGAGACGCCACAACACAATATAATGTGAATGTTTCAAAGCTTGGATTGAATGAAATTCCGAAAGAATATATGAAAGCTTATCAAGATGCCGGAAAGGCGTTTGGGGTACCTTTTACGTTAATCGCGGCGATCCACAGGGTCGAAACAAATTTTGGAAGTGACCTAAATACCTCTTCAGTGGGCGCCATTGGACACACGCAGTTTATGAAGGCTAGCTGGATCGGATGGTCTTATCCAGGGCGTAATAGATTAGGAGATTTAAATGTTTCCAATGATATCTTAATGAATCCAGCTATGATAAAAAAATATGGTGGATTTGGTAAGGACTGTAATAATGATGGGAAGGCAAATCCCTACACTATTGAGGACGCAATGTGCTCCACAGCAAATTATTTGGCTCAAAATGGAGGGAAAAAAGGCGATTGGCGAGGTGCTGTATATCAATATAACCACGCTGGATGGTATGTGGATCGCGTTTTCAAGTACTATAACGCCTATACTCAAAATGTAAAAACTGTTAGTGTAGCTGCTTCTGCACCAGTGGTAAGCGCGCAAGGTTCGAAACCAATTAAAAAAGCAATTGCAGTGGGAAAAACGTTAGTCGGTCGCTCTCCATATAATTTTGGCGGTGGGCGCACACAGGCAGATATTGATAGAAGATCCTTTGATTGTTCAAGTTTTATTCGTTGGGCTTATGCTGAAGCTGGTGTAAATTTAGGTCGAGTCGATACCACAACAACCGATACACTTGTTAAATTGGGTAAACCTGTTTCACCTAGTCAAATACGCGCTGGGGATCTAATTTTTTTCGATACTTACAAAAAAAACGGTCATGTAGCCATAGCGCTTGATGACAAGGGGAATTTCCTTCATGACGGATCAACGCATGGGGTATGGATTAGTAATTTAAGTGAATCTTATTATAAGAGAGTATTTAAAGGTGTAGCTCGAAGAGTTGTAGAATAAAAGAGTAAATTTCCAATTGCTCCAGAGTAACGAAAATCAGTAGAACCTCTTATAGTGTTGCTACTTTATATAAAAATACGTGTTGCTGAGAAGCGCTGTGACGCAATTAACTTTCGTTTTGTGGGTAATCCCCTTATTAGTTGCAAAATTCAGTGTTTCTCAAACGAAAGGGGGAAATGTAATGTTAGGTTTTTTAATCTTTAATATAGCTTTATTAGCATTTATTTTTGGATTAATTACTAAAAGAAAAATTATTAGTATCTCTGCAATTTTATTGGCGATTTGTCTTTTTGCTTTTGATCCAGTAACTGCAAAAACAATCGCAGAAGTAGCTCCGAAAATAGGTGGGCCACTTTTAGCAGGAAAACAATAAAACAATTAAAGGGAGGAATTAGACAATGGTTAAAGTGTTGAATGATAAACTTTTAAGAAATGATCCTTGCTTTTGTGGAAGTGGAAAAAAATATAAAAGGTGTCACAGTGACGTTCATCCAGATTCAAGGGCGGCTAATCTAATTAAACAATATAGAGATATTGAGAATAAGACAAAAGATTATCAAGAATCAACTGGTCATATGCCACCTTGCCATAAAGGTTGCTTTAATTGTTGTTATGACGACTTTGCTATATCTGAAGTCGAATTTGAATTGATAATGAGAGAAATGAAAACTTGGAAACAAGAGGACGTTGAAGCCGCGTTTAATCGAGCATTAGATCAATGTGAGTATATGAAGAGATATGCTCCACATGTTTGGAATAACCTTCAAGATCATAGTCAAAGTGATGTTTCTATAATAGATAAACAAAGATTTTACCAAAGGACTAGAATTCGGAATCGCTTCCCTTGTCCTATGCTTAATGAAGAAAAACAATCATGCATGGTTTATAATGAGCGTCCTGCAATTTGTAGAATGTTTGGCTCCTCTCATATTACATCACAGATAACTACCTCTAAGAACGTATGTGAATTAATCCCTGATTCGACTAAGCTTGCTTATACAACTCCAAATGTAGATGAAACTTGGGAATCCATCTTGTCGTTTGTTAGTAATCATAAAATGCCAAACGGTATGCCAGTTCCACTAAGAGAGTACCCAATATATTATTGGTTCCATATATTATATAATCGTACAGGAAAAAAAGAGGCTCAATACAATCATTATGACAATCCAATCAATTTTGACCGTCCTATTAATCAATCTGATTATCAAATTTTAAAGGGGTATGGAGCCTTTTGATAGAAAGTTTATTGAAAAGGAATTTGATTTTTATACAACATTTTATACAGTTCGGAGTATTTGCAAAAAGCGCGAAATGCTGATAAATCAACGATGTATAAAAATATGTATAAGCGATAAATTTTAATAGGTCTGGAACCCTTGGTATACATGGGTTCCTTTTTTTATTTGGTTCCGCGAATCTGAACTATGTTAACTAGATGCGAATATTAATTCATATTGTTACTTAGTCAGTAGTAATGGTTCCTGAAAGAGGCATTATAGTAACTATAAGTATAGCCGTAATTTTTAATAATAAGGATATTCATCTTTAATTTAGAACATATAAAAAACCTGTTTTATTTCTCGGAGAACAAACAGGCTTTTTATTGAAAATGTATCTGTTACCCAATGGGTATGTATTTCTTGAAACCTTTACTGATTGTTCCATCATAGCCATTGTTCGTAAAGAATTTATGTGCTTCTGTTCTGGTTACGCTACTTAATAAGACAATTCGTGTTGATTCCCTTGCAATTGATACTTTTTCTACATGCTTCAATAACTTTTCACCTATCCCGTTCCCTCTGTAATCTTCGTCTACAATTACATATTCTACGATTGTATAGGGTCTAAATTCGTAACCAGGATCAAGGCAGAATGTTATAAATATACTTCCTTTAACAACATGGTCTTCTTCATACACAAACAGGAAATTATTATCATCATTTCTTATTTGTTTAATCCTTTGTGGTAAAACTTTAAGGTTCTTACTATGAGGTGCTA
>Ga0209463_1000388_pt1 | contig 37179 bp, 6 predicted proteins | sample AgamicMgSfrz_FD_187169 | JGI IMG/M metagenome (GOLD analysis project Ga0209463, IMG submission 187169) | Agave microbial communities from Guanajuato, Mexico - Mg.Sf.rz (SPAdes) (version 2) | ecosystem: Host-associated > Plants > Phyllosphere > Phylloplane/Leaf | place: Guanajuato, Mexico...
AGTCGAAATTGATTGAATCGTCTTGTGAGAGGGGGGGGATGATCACAGTATTGTCAAATGCGGATGTATACGATACCTCTCCTCAGCTCCATATGGCTTGCAGTCTGGTGGCTATCAATTATGATGGTCATTTTGTAATTGCAGGGAGAGATACAAGTCTATCAACTGCAGAAAGCTGGCTAAACTCAAATCGTATTATTCATCAGAGGCTCCCAGTCTCCTATGCGTTTCATAATGCGCAAGTGGAACCCATAAAAGGCGCCTACATGTATCATCTGCAAACCATGACATACAAAGCACCTGTGGTGCCTTGTCTATCTAGTGCAGCAGGAGGTGTATGTGAAAACATAAATGCTTACCTTATGTGGCAGGCGATTCGTGAGCCAATGCGATTAAGTGAGGCAGTGGAAAAGCTAGACCAAAAGCAAGAGTATATTTATTTAGACTTAAGCCCTTCTGGCACATTAGCAGCAATAGTCTCGAAAATACATGGGCAAAGAGCCAACTCTACTTATTACCCCATTATCACAAAGTTTAAGCAAGATGCTTTACATTTGAGGCGCGCAATAGACGGGTGTATGAATGGGTTAGTGCTGTAAATAGAGTTTTTCATTAAGACGCTGAAAAGCTTGAAGGGTTGAAACATACAAAGTAGGCGTCTCAGATGAGCAACATATATAGAGTAAAAAGAAAGCGTTTTCATTAATAAAGAATGTGTGGTGATATATTTTCGATTAGGTTAAGATTAGAAAAAATGGATTATGGAGGGAATCGAGTGAAGGCTCAAGAACAAATGCTAAAAGGGATGTTTGAAGGTCCGATTATTCCAATGATCGTGAGAATTGGTTTACCCATACTGATTGGTAACCTGCTAAATTACGTTTATCTGGTTATTGATACGTACTACATCGCCATGCTAGATCCCACTTCGTCCGCTCTTTTGGCAGGAACAGGTCTGTTATTTCCTCTGTTTTTTATTTTTGAAGCCATCGCCTCGAGTTTGGCAGTCGGTCTCAGTACAGTGACAGGACGGTTGATTGGCGAAAGAAAATTTGAAGAATGCAAAAGTCTTGGAATCAGCGGGTTCATCATGGCAATGGTACTCGGGATTCCATTCATTCTCGTCTGTTATTTGTTCGGACCAGAGTTGATCAATATGCTCGCGGGGACTGGGCTCAGTTCGGAGGCAAAGGCATACGGGCTAGAATTTCTATATTCGTTAGCACCAGGCTTGATCTTTATGATACTGGTACAGGTCTATGGAGGTATCCTTCTTGGCGAGGGACTCACCCATGTGCTGGCGATCGCATTTACACTCATGACAGTCATCAATTTGATTCTTGATCCAATTATGATTTTCGGTCTGGGCATGGGGATCACCGGTGCAGGATTGTCCACGACAATCGCAATGTGCTTTGCGTTTCTGTACGTGGTGCGGTTTCTGCAGAAAGGAAAATCAAGAATCCCTCTGACATTCAGCCTTTCGAGGTTTAATAAACGAATTGTGAAGGAAATTGTTCGCATTGGTTTGCCGCAGTTGTTGATGACCGTTTCCATTTATACAATTACCGTTGTCTACAATAAAATCATTACGACCAATTTCAGCGAAAATGCGATGAATGCCTGGACCTTAACGGGAAGGATCGATCAAGTCTTGATCATACCGATTATTGCAGTTGCAGGTGCTACTACGGTTTTTGTTTCACAGAATTATGGACGTAACCAGCTTGAGCGTATCAAAAAAGCGTTGAATGTCAGTATGCTCTTCGTTTTCGGAATGTCTACTGTGATTGCGGCCTTCTACGTATTAGTGGCGCCCTGGTTATTTGCAAGGTTCACTTCTATACCTGAAGTGGTGGAGCTCGCGACCCAACAGGCGCTCATTATTTCATTTACATTCGGGTTCATGGCCATTACATGGACGATCTGCTCCTTCTTTCAAGCGACAGGTCGACCAATGCCGGCCGTCATTATTATGTATATAAGAGTCATCCTCATTATCGGACTCGGCGTATACTTCATCTATGGGTTGGATATGGGGTTAAATGGTATCTTCATCTCCATGGTCATAGGCAATGTTGTGACTTTGCCTATCTCGTTCCTATGGGTGAAGGGACATCTCAAAAAAGTGAAGTTCACATCCATTTTTGATAATCAGTCTCCAGTACCGAGCGAACAGAGGGTATAGATTTTTAACATTGCTAGTTTAGGGATGTAATTAAAGCCTCCATTATCCATTGACCATTGGCGTAAGCAGATGGTTAGGATCATGGGGGCGCTTTTGATGTTGGGACATTGCTCCGTCTAGACGTGTTGTAAAGAATGTTGTTCTTTTTTTTTGAAAATTTTCAAAAAAAATGCGCCTCGTCTGTCTGAAGAAGACTCATAACTATTCAATTATTAGGAGGAACACGTATGAAATTTAGTTTCTGTACAATCGCCTGGAGACATCGGACGTTAAAGTTGGATGATATGGCCTATATTATTAGCTTACTCGGTTATGACGGCATTGAAATTTGGAGTAAGCACTTGTTCGAATATCAGGCTGCATTGCCTGCCTTAAAGAAACTCCTTTCTCATAGTAAGCTCCAAGTACCAATGATTACGCCTTATTTTGATTTTACGTCTTCCAAAAAGAAATGGAGAGACAGTATTTTGGAAGCCGAAACATTCATCCATCTAGCTAATGAGATCGATTGTCCTATTATTCGTTGCTTTACGGGCAGAGTTGGAAGCGAGTTTGCGACACAACGGGAATGGGAGAGTGGAGTAGAAGGAATACAGGTTATTGCGGATAGAGCAGCTGAGTTCAACATCAAAATTGCGATTGAAACACATGTAAATACACTCGCGGATCGAATTGAATCAATCCAGAAATTATTAAAGGATGTCAACCGTCCGAACGTCGGCTTGGTGCTCGACTTTTATAATCTATATGAAAACGAAAGAGGAATGGACCCTCTACTTGTTATTGAAGAGCTCTATGAGCATACCATTCATGTGCATGCCAAAAATGCGGAGGCAAACTTAGGATTAATTACACCATTCAATTATGTGATGGAAAAAGATCGGGCAATACTTGGCATTCGGAACCTCGCTGATGGAGATCTCGACTATCGGGCTATTCTACATGAATTAAACCGAAGAGACTATCAAGGCTACGTGTCCATTGAGTGTTTCGAAGTGAATCGCAACCCAATTCGCGTCGCTATGGACGAGATAAAGTTTTTAAATGAGACAAAACAGTCAAATTTTCAGCCAACTGTATACACATAAATGGGAAACATGGGAGGTACGCATGGGGAAAAGAACGCTGAATTTATCGGATGAATTATATGATTATATTTTGGACAATTCACTAAGAGAACCTGCGGTTGCGCAGGATCTCCGGGAAGAGACGAATCGTATGCTCATGTCCGCAATGCAAACTCCGCCTGAGCAAGGGCAATTTTTAGCGATGATGGTTGAATTATTGAACGCGAGGCAGATTCTTGAGGTAGGTACATTTACCGGATACGGAGCGTTATGGATGGCGCTTTCTTTACCTGAGGGCGGGAAAATAACGAGTCTCGATGTGGATGAGAAATGGTGTACAATGGCCAGGAAATATTGGCGTCAAGCAGGGGTAGAAGAGAAGATCGAATTAATAATCGCGCCAGCTTCCGAGTCGATGCGTCAGCTTCTACATGATCATAAAGCGAATTTTTACGATATCATCTTTATCGATGCAGATAAGGAAGGCTATCTCGATTATTACGAATTGGCGATTAAGCTTGTACGAGTAGGAGGATTGATCTTACTTGATAATGTGCTTTGGGGCGGCAGTGTCATTAACGAGCTCAACCAGGGACGCGACGTTTGCGCCATCCGTGAAGTCAATAAAAGGGTTCATCTTGATGATCGAGTTACTATGAGCTTAATGCCTATTGGAGACGGTTTAACCTTTGCAATTCGTAGAAAATAATGAAAGGAGCTACAGGATGAAACCTCTCAAACTATTGGATACGTTAAGCAACTCAAATATACACTATGGATTTTATGAGGATGAACTCTATATAGAAAATAGTAAATTAGATCCGAACGTTCAAACGTATTTCGTCAATCATAAAGAGCTGATTATCGATTTTCTTAAAAGTCGTCAATTTATAGATTTAACGGTAATGGATTCGGACACACACCACAAAGGTGGAGCCGGACTTGATTTTTTATTCGTTGAACCTGGCAGCGTGAAAAAGGTCCCGAATGTTTATCGAAGCTTTCTCGTAGCAGATATCAAGTCCAATCCCAATCTCTTTTACTTTGCCGGCATCATGATTGCTTTATTTGTTCGTTATACGGATGCCAATGTCACCACCTGGAGCATCCATTGCAGAGGAGAACAGTTGAAATTCGACACGTTGAACTACACGAAACAATCTAAGCTTGCGGATATCGTGGAGAACTTGGCTTCCTCAATTATGAAGGGAAAACGCCATGCTCACGATTTAGACAACCTCAATATAGCGCTATGCAATGCTGATTCCAGTCATGTGCTGGCTATGAATATGTCGACCAGTGAAGATCATGTCATCATAACGATGAAGTATAACGCTCACATGATCGCTGGAAATACAATCGATCGAATTGTGAACCATTATTCGACCTATTTATCAGGGTTCATTAGCAACCCAGATGCAGCGCTTTCCACGCTTTCCTATCTTTCGGCAGATGAACTCAGCAGGATCAAAGAATGGGCAGGATTACCAGAACAATATTCGTTCCAAGAGACGCTGTATGATGTATTCGAACAACAAGTCTTCCAGACTCCTGAGGACATTGCTTTTATCTATGATGATAATAAAAGCAATGTTTTTTATATTTCCTATATTGATTTGCTCTGTTCCGTAGATCATTTGGCATTAGAAATCTCGCAATTAAACGTTAGTAATCAGGTTATTGGCTATTATGGCGAGCGGTCCATTTATACCGTAATTGCAATGTTAGCAGTTTGGAAGTCAGGCAATATTTATCTTCCTCTGGACACCTCTTATTCGGAAGAACATCTTCATTACATGATTGAGGATGCTAAAGTCGAACTCATTTTTACAACCGATCAGAGAGTGAGCGAAATTTCGAACTATAGGACAATCGTGATGAGCGAGCATCATTTAATCGATGCTGCTTCCTACGAGCCAAGTATTTCGGCAAGCAACTTCTCTTTGGAACGCGACTGCTTAATCATGTATACCTCGGGCTCAACTGGAAAACCGAAAGGTGTCATTCACAAACAGCTGCAATTGATTAATCGTTTTAATTGGATTTGGTCGAATTACCCTTTCAGAGAGAACTCTTGTATGGGTCAACGGACGAGTATGAATTTCATGCCGTCCATGTGGGAGTTTCTGGGGGGGCTACTTAAAGGGGTTCCCACCATCATATTGACTGATTCAATTGTAAAAGATCCGAATAGTCTAGTTCGTGCGATTGCCCGTCATCAGATCTCGCATCTTACCGTCGTCCCTTCGCTACTAAAGCGTATTTTAGAGTCGCCGGAAGATAAGGGATTGTTATCAACGATGCAATTATGTATTACTGCAGGAGAACCGTTGACCGTAGATTTATTGAGACTTTTTAAAGAAATTGTGCCTCAGGCTACGTTATTAAATGATTACGGCGCGACAGAGGTAAACGGTATTTTATATGTAGATTCCAAAACCAATGCAGCCAGAACAGATAAATTGCCCGGGTTTAAACCGATCCGGAATGTAAAAGTGTACGTACTTGATTCGGATTTAAACTTGGCGGGAGTTGGGATTGAGGGTGAACTGCATATCGGAGGGGCGGCATTAGCAACTGGCTACCTCAATGACAACGAAAGCAATGCAAAAAAGTTTATCGAAAATCCATTCAAAGATAGTTCAAGTCCCCGATTATATAAAATGGGCGACTATGGTCGGTATTTACCTGACGGAACGATTGAGTTATTAGGTCGGCGCGATCACCAAGTGAAAATCAGGGGAATTAAACTTGAGTTGACGGGTATTGAACGCGTAATAGAGCAGAACGACGCAATTGTTGAATGTGCTGTTTTTGTTAAGGAACTCAGTCCGGGAGTCAGCCGGTTATACTCGGCTATCGCATTGAGGGATGAGGAATCGATCACAGATGACCAATTATACGAATTCCTGAAACCCAAAATATCCGATTATATGATTCCTTCTTCATTCATTCGAGTAGAAAAATTACCAAGGACACCGAACGGTAAAATCGATCGGCAACAAATATTGACTTTAACCGAATTACCTGGAAGTGATCCAAAACCGAGCCTCATTTCCGTGAGTAACATAAAAGAACAGCTCGTTTCCCAAGCAGCACAAACGTTATCCGTTGGACGCTCCTTGATCGAGAGTGGGAAGAAGTTCTATGCGTTAGGCTTTGACTCATTGACCATTGTAGATTTTTTAAACGCTATCAATAAGAGGTTTGGCATATCGTTAGCCATTACGGATCTTTACGATCGCGCAAGCATAGACGAGTTAACATCGTATATCCATTCCAAGAACGACAACATCATAATTGAATTACAGTCTGATTTAAGTCCGGAGTCGAAACCTGAACCTGAATCTGAACCAAAGATTGAACCTCATTCTGAATCAACCGTTGTAACGGAAGCCACGGTTTCTATTGAGGTCACAGCAATCAATGATATTTTGGCTGATTTAGCAGCGAACGTTCTTCAAGTAGAGCGTTCATTGATTGAAAATGGGAAGAAGTATTATGCACTGGGTTTCGATTCATTGACTATTGTGGACTTTTTAAATCTAGCGAATAAAAAATTCGGGACCAAACTTGCCATTAGCGACTTGTACGATTTTTCAAGCATTGATGAACTAGGTACGTATATGAGCACCCAGAAGAATATCAACATTATGCCTGAACCTGTTGTTTTTTTCAGCCCAATTCCTGCTATATCGAATGAAGCTGCAAATGAACGGAAAGAAGCTGCGAATACACCTAAGAAAATTGCCATCATCGGGTTGGCGTGCAAATACGGCGGTGCTAATTCTGCTGATGAATATTGGAATAATCTTAAAAATGGCATTGATTCCATCCAGGTCGTCCCTGAGCAGCGATGGTCGGTTGCGAACTATTACGATCCTGATATAAGAGCAGATAACAAAACAATGAGCAAGTGGGGAGGGTTTGTAGCCGATATTGATCGTTTCGATGCAGATTTCTTCTCAATCACACCGATTGAAGGCGAGAACATGGACCCACAGCAGCGAATTTGCCTCGAAGAGTGTTATCATGCGCTGGAAGATGCGGGATATTCAGAACTTGATCTGAGTAACAAAAATGTCGGGGTTTTTATAGGTGCAAGGCCAGGAGATTATATCAATCTTATTAAAGAAGGTGGACATCCACCAAATCCGTATAGCTTGATGGGTAATGATTTTGCAATTTTGGCGGCGAGGGTAGCCTATTTCCTCAATCTAAAAGGACCTGCTCTTAGCTTGGATACCGCTTGTTCTTCTTCACTCGTTGCTATCCACCTTGCGGCCTCAAGCATTCTAAATGGTGAATGCGAAATGGCACTGGCTGGGGGGATCTGTATCATGTCCACGCCAGATCTTTATTTGACATCTTCCAAGCTGGGAATGTTATCTCCCGATGGGAGATGTAAAGCTTTCGATAACCGTGCGAACGGCTTTGTTCCCGGTGAAGGTGCAGGAATCGTTGTGCTCAAGGAACTGGATCAGGCTATTGCAGATAACGACCATATTTACGGCGTGATCTCTGCTTCGGGCATCAATCAGGATGGTAAAACAAATGGTATTACCGCGCCAAGTGCCATGAGTCAAGTTAATTTGCTTCGAGCGATCTATGAGGATAACCAAATAGACCCTGCTTCTATTGATTATGTGGAGACGCATGGAACAGGGACTAAACTTGGAGATCCCATTGAGATTAAGGCGCTTTCCGATGTATTCGGAGAAAGTGGGATGGAAAAGGAATCTTGCCCGATCGGGTCCGTCAAAACGAATATCGGGCACACGATAGGCGCTGCAGGTGTGGCGGGGTTAATCAAAATCATCATGTCACTGAAACATCAAGTGATTCCTCCAACGCTGCATTATGAACAGGCGAATGAGCATATTGACTTCAAGAACAGCCCTTTTTATGTAAATACGACATTGAAAGAATGGTGGCCGAAACCCACGCCAAGAAAAGCAGCGGTCAGTTCGTTCGGGTTCAGCGGCACGAATAGTCATGTTGTCATTGAGGAGTATAGTGGTGACAAGAACCGACCCAATTCTGATCATTCATATTACCTAATTCCTATATCTGCCAAGTCGATAAAGAGTTTAAGGAGCAAAATCGGTCAGCTTCGCGAATGGTTAAAAGCCTCAGATGGACAAACGATTGGAGATATCGCTTTTACACTTAGCGTAGGGCGGACTCATTTTGACGAACGGATCTCCTTTATCGTAGAGAGCAAAGAAGAATTACTGGCCATGTTGGAAAATGATTATTCGAACGTGCGAGGTAAAACAACCGTTAATCCAGATTCTACGGTATGCGATAACTTGATTGGCAAATTAACAGCGATGGATCCTGATTCTCCTGCATATAAGGCATATTTGGAAAGTTTGAGAGACCTTTATATTAGTGGATGCGAGATTAATTGGCGGAAATTGTACGAGAATCGTCCGTATCAGAAAATTTCACTACCTGTCTATCCGTTTGAGAAGAAACGGTATTGGATTGAGCCAGTGCGCAATGAACAGAGCCGTTTAACGACGTCTGTTGGGCATACGTTTTTTGACAATATCTTAAGAGAAAGACACAACATACATTATACGGTGAACTTGAACAATCAAAGCGAGCTCGTGAAAGATCATGTCATTCATGGGGATGTGGTCGTTCCTGGGGCTTTTTATCTGGAAATGGTCATGAAAGCATTGGAAATGTACCATGTCACATATGAGGAGATCGCAATCGACAATTTGAGGTTGCTGCAATCCGTTGTGCTGGGGGAGCAGGATACCTGCCTCACACTTTCTATAGATACGTCGGCCATGACGTTTGTAGTCAGTAGCGGGGATAGCATCGTCGTCACGGGCGCGTACAGTTCATCACAGGATCGTGTACCAGAATCATTCGATCTCGATCATTTTGTTGCACATGCTCACGTAAGTTTCAATAAAAACGAGATCTATCGACAGCACTTGGGGGCAAGTGTCCAGTATGGCCCAACTTATCGAGTTGTCCAAACGGTGTATAACCGCAATGATGAATTGTTGGTCCGCGTGGATGATGGGTTGGAACCTGTTCGCTATAAAAATGGAATTATTCATCCAATTCTGCTTGACGGCGCTTTGCATGCTGTTGTTGGTAGTGAACAATGGAGGTCACTCAATGCTACATATTTGCCCTACTCGATTGGAAAAGTCAGAGTTTATCGAAAGCTTGTCTCTCCCTGTTATTCTCGGATCAAAATTACCGATCATAATGTAACGAATCGTTATATGAAATGCCAGATTGCTATTTGTGATCGAGACGGTCAACCGCTCGTAGCAATTGAGGATTTCGTACTGAAGGCATTACCGGAGAAAGCGCCAAAATTACTCTATTATGCACCTCATTGGATAGAAAAGTCTATTCCCAGGGGTCAAAATTTCAAACAAGAAACCGTCATTTTATTGGATCGCGATGAATCGAATTACAAAGTACTAACGGAGTCAAATCTGGTTGGGAAGGTCATTCTGGTTAAAGCCGGACCTCAATTTAAAGCTGAGCATCCGATTTATCAAATTAATGTTCATAACAAGCTCGATTATCATACGCTACTTGAACATTTTGCAATGCATGCAATTGATTTTACAAATCTGCTGGTAGTTCCTAAAATCACCAAAGACAACGAATCGCCATTGAATCGGGCAAAAGAGGTGGCGCATCCGTTGTTTTTGCTATGCAAAGCATTGATAAGAGTAACCGGGAAACGAAATTACAATGTTTTAGCTTTACTAAATGCCAACCATCATGAAAATTATCCTTTTTATGCGGGACTCGGTCCTATGATGCGGACGGTCAGTTTGGAACATCCGACTCTCCGGTTTCGAACATTGGCCCATCACTGGCTGAATGTGGATGCTCAGAAGGTATTTGAGGAGCTCTTCCATCATGCTTCTTCGAATGAAATTAAATATGATCATAACGTGAGAATGGAAAAAGAACTGCAGGAAGCTAGGGTTGCATCGTCAAGTAACGCAGAGTTTAAGGGTGTGTACCTTATCACTGGTGGATTGGGCGGAATTGGCCATGTTGTAGCGAGTCATCTTAGTCGATATCCACTAGCTACCATCGTTCTGCTTGGTAGGTCCCCGCATGATGCGAGTACAAATCGACTGCTTGCCTCAATCCCTGGTGATCGTGTCATTTATAAAAGTTGCGACCTTGCTGTTGAAAGCGATGTAAAGCAGGTAATCGTCGATATCACTCGAGAGCTTGGACCTGTCAAAGGTATCTTCCATTGCGCTGGGGTCATCAAAGACCGGCTATTTTTCCAAAAAGAATGGAGCGAATTTGGACAGGTTATGGAAGCTAAAGTAGCTGGAACAGTCTACTTGAATAAATACACTGACAATGCAGATTTTATGGTCTATTTCTCGTCGGTTACCTCAACCTTTGGGAATAAAGGTCAATCCGATTATGCCTATGCGAATGGGTTTATGGATTATTTTGCTGAATATCGAGATGGCGAATGTCAAAAAGGATATGCATTAGGCAAGACTATCTCGGTCAATTGGCCACTCTGGATATCAGGAGGAATGCAATTATCGGAGTCGGACAAACATCGCATGAAACAGGAAAAGGGATGGGAAGGTTTACCCGACGAGGTAGCCATGGATGCGCTGTTTTCGATTTTATCGAGTGGTTACCAGAACATTGGGGTTCTGTATGGGTACGAAAACAATCTTCCACTTCCAGTAAACCAGACCGTCAGCGATCGGGATGTGGATTCCAGCCATATTAGGATCGAAACGAGTCAGCCAGAGATCGATAAAGAGAAAGTAAAAGAAGAAATTGCTGGAATGATTGCTGCAGTTACTAAAATGTCCGTGAAGCAAGTGATCGGTAAAAAGAGCTTTGAGCAATTCGATTTCAATTCTCTCATGATTATGGAGCTGACCGATCGACTTGAGAAGGTTTTCGGTTCAATATCCAGCACTCTTTTCTATGAGTACAATTCGTTGGATGAGCTTGCCGATTATGTTATAGACCATTATCACGAAGTATTGCTGGCTAAATATGTTGCCTCAACCAATCAAGTTGTTATCGGTGAACGTGATCTGATTAAAAACCGGGCAATATCGAAAGGTGAGCCGGAATCAGTGATGATAGAGGTTCCCTTTGCGGACAACAACGAAAGAACAATTGCGTCAAGTCATAGTCGTTATCCTGGTGTGCAAGACATCGCTATTATCGGCTTAGCGGGACGTTATCCAGGTGCTAACAGTACAGATGCGCTATGGGAGTTATTAAAGAACGGAAAGAGCAGCATTTCCGAGATTCCGAAGGACAGATGGGATTGGAAAACCTATTACACCGAGGATAAAAAGGCGTTTGGCGGGATTTACACCAAGTGGGGCGGTTTTATTGACGATATCGATAAGTTCGATCCAATCTTTTTTGGCATATCGCCAAGAGAAGCAGAGCAAATGGACCCGCAAGAGCGATTATTTTTAGAAACGGTATTTGCGAGTATCGAGGATGCGGGATACACACCTGAGAATTTGTGTGCATCGAGAAGAGTCGGCGTCTTCGTTGGTGCGATGAATGCAGACTACATCACTGGGGCCTCATTCTGGTCCATCGCGAACCGTGTTTCTTACGTGATGAACTTTCAAGGGCCAAGCATGGCCGTCGATACTGCGTGTTCTTCTTCGCTTGTGGGGATTCATATGGCGCTGGAAAGTCTTTATAACGGAACGAGTGAATGTGTCATTGCCGGGGGCGTCAATTTAATTGTAGACCCTTACCATTATCAACGGTTGTCCGGAAAAACGATGCTGTCTTCAGGTCGTGAATGCAAGGCATTTGGCGCTGGAGCAGACGGTTTTGTAGACGGGGAGGGGGTCGGAGCGGTTGTCTTAAAGCCACTAGCAGCCGCTGAACGTGACGGCGATCATATTTACGGTGTGATCAAAGGAACGATGATCAATGCGGGAGGAAGAACGAACGGATATACCGTTCCCAATCCAAATATGCAGCGCCAATTGACCAAAGAAGCGCTGCGGCGGGCCAATATGGATGCAAGAACGATTAGCTATATTGAAGCGCACGGCACAGGTACGGAGCTGGGCGATCCAATTGAGGTCGCGGCGCTGGCAGGTGCGTTCGAAGAGAATACGACCGATAAGCAGTTTTGCGCAATCGGATCGATTAAGTCGAACATCGGACATTTGGAAAGCGCAGCGGGAATTGCAGGTTTGACCAAAGTGCTGCTGCAAATGAAGTATGGGCAGATTGCACCCTCCCTGCATGCTAGGGAATTGAATCCACGCATTGATTTCAACAGAATGCCGTTTTTCGTCCAGCAGGAGTTGTCTGAGTGGGTACGGCCGGTCATTAACAACACGCGATATCCGCGGCGTGCTGGATTATCTTCCTTTGGCGCAGGGGGCGCAAATGCGCACGTCATCATTGAGGAATACATGCAGGCAGAGACAACAAGCGATAACCTGGCGTACAGCCTTCATAATCCGGTTATCATCTTGTTATCGGCCAAGAGCGACGAGAAGCTTCGGGAGCATGCCGGAAATTTGTTGGCTTGGATAAGAAAAGATCAGTATACGAACAGGGATTTGATCCGTATCGCGTATACGCTCCAAGTCGGACGGGTTGCGATGGAAGAGCGGTTGGCGATAACGATAACTTCCTTGGAGCAATTGGAACGTAAGCTCACTGCATTTGTAGAACATCTAGGTGAAGTAGAAGACATGTATCGAGGGCATGTGACAGGCGATAAAGCGTTGGGAGCAGTGCTAGGATTCGATGAAGACATTCAGCTTGCCATTGAATCGTGGATTAACAAAGGAAAATACGATAAGCTTCTTAGCTTGTGGGTAACCGGCCTAGACGTCGACTGGGCTAAACTATACAGCCAAAAGAAGCCTAAAAGAATTAGCTTGCCAACGTATCCTTTCGCCCGGGAACGTTATTGGCTGACGGAAAGAGAAGCTCCAGCAGGGAATAACAGTCAAGTGTTCGTGCAGGCAGTGGGTTATTTGAACCCGTTACTCCATCGCAACACTTCAAATTTGGAAGAGCAGCGATTCAGCAGTACGCTGACCGGTAAAGAGTTTTTCTTGAAGGATCATGTCGTGATGGGTGAGAACATATTGCCCGGAGCAGCCTACATGGAGATGACAAGAGCAGCGCTGCGGCAATCCGCTTTATGGGGAGAAGATCATGATATTCGATTGAAAAATATCGTATGGTCAACACCTTTTGCTGTGAATGGATCAAGTCTAGAGCTGCATATCGGAATCTATCCCGAAGAAGATCGGGAAATTGGTTTTGAGATATACAGCGAGGGCGCGAATGGGGAAGAAGAGACGGTCGTTCATTGTCAAGGGCGAGCGGTCTTTTTGTCAAAGACCAGTCACGAGCATACACAAGAGGTCGATATTCGTGCGGTGCAAGCCGACTGCAGTGAGCGTTTCATCGGCAGTACTGAATGCTACGAGCGGTTTAGCGCGCTCGGGGTCGATTATGGAAGCGGCCATAAAGGGATTGAGTACTTATATATCGGAGAACGCCAAGTATTAGCTAAGCTGATCATACCGGAATCAGTAAGCGCGAGCGCGGGTGACTATATCCTGCATCCAAGCCTGATGGACTCCGCAATCCAGGCCACAATCGGCTTGACCATCGGCAACCAAGTGGGAGAGGGAATCAGCGAACGAACAACGAAGGTGCCATTCGCGCTCGAAGAGTTGGACATTATTGGCCAATGCAGTCAGTGTATGTGGGCAATTGTCAGAATGAGCGATGGCGTTAATACCGATCAACACATGCAAAAGCTGGATATCGACCTGTGTGATGAGAACGGGGTGATCCAGGTACGGATGAGAAAATTTGCATTCAGAGTGCTGGAAGCAGAAAGCGAGGGCATGGCTTATGTTGGTTAGAACAATTGAAGGTACTCATTCCAATGCGAGTCTGCATGCCGCCGAGGATCAAGCGGGTGCAGGCTCCTTAATGCTGCATCCAATATGGAAAAAAACAGACCGCATTCTGGTAGCTAGTATACCGTATGAACAACGCGAAGTCATTTTGTGCGAATCGGACCAGCAGATAACCTCCGAACAGTTGGAATCTCGACTTCAAGGGGCGAGATGCCGAATTTTTCGAAGTGAATCTACGGATTTAAGTACACGGTATGAACAATACGCAAAGCAATTGTTTATTGCTGTTAAAAGGATGCTTGCAAGTAAGCCAAAAGGCAATATTCTCATTCAACTTGTTGTTTTCGCAAGCGGCGATAAAGAACTGTTCCGAGGTTTAGGAGGGCTCTTAAAGACAGCGCAGCTCGAAAATCCGAAGCTGAAATATCAGATTATTCAGCTGTCTGAGGGAAGCGAGTTGGAACATGTTGCCGCAATGCTGGAGGCGGACAGCCAGAATCTAAATGATCATGAGATTAGCTATGTGGAAGACGTAAGATATACGAAGAGTCTGGAAGAGACAGAGATGCTTGAGAGAAGCGGCGATCTAGGAATTCCGTGGAAGGAAGACGGTGTCTATTTGATAACTGGCGGGTCCGGAGGTCTAGGTCTGATCTTCACCGAAGAGATAGCCAGGCAAATCAAGGATGTCACCTTGATTCTGACGGGAAGATCGGAGCTGCCCGAAGCGAAACAGACCCAGTTGAACGTCTTGAAGGAACAGGGAGCCGTCGTCGACTATCGGCGAGTGGATATAACAGACAAAGAACAAGTGAAGGCATTGATCACGGGTATAACGGAAGCCTATGGCAGATTAAACGGGATTTTTCATGGTGCGGGTATCATTCGTGATCAATATATTCTTCACAAAACCGAAGAAGAATTCGCCGAGGTATTGAAGCCAAAAGTAACTGGCTTGCATAACCTCGATACGTTCACAAGCCAAATGAATCTTGATTTTATGCTTCTTTTCTCATCAGGAGCGGCAGAAACCGGGAATCCGGGACAGGCTGACTATGCGGCAGCGAACGCGTTCATGGACACTTTTGCGAGCTACCGCAATCGGTTGGCTGAGAAGGGAGAACGTCGGGGGAAAACGGTCTCGATCAACTGGCCGTTATGGGCGCAAGGTGGCATGCATGTCGACAAGGAGATCGAGCGGCGCATGGTTGAGCGTGTAGGTATGATCCCCCTAAAAACGGAGACCGGTATCAATGCCTTGTATCAAGCGCTAGTTCAAGATCATGATCAGGTGATGATTATGGAGGGAGACCGCAAGAAGCTTCGTAGTACATTCCTTCACCAATTAGGTGATAAAGCCAGTGGGAGCATGAATTCAAAGGCAAGCCTTGGAGCAGAAACAGAAGGTGATCATCGGCTGGCGGTATCGCAAGAAACGCTGCAAGAAAAAGCAGAGCATTATTTCAAAAAGCTGCTCTCGTCCGTTATAAAACTTCCGGTTAACCGAATCGAATCAGACGCACCGATGGAGAAGTATGGAATCGATTCATTAGTCATTATGCGAATGACGGATGAGCTGGAAAAAAGTTTTGGTTCGCTCTCGAAGACACTGTTCTTTGAATATCAGAACATTCGGTCTGTCGCTGATTACTTTCTGGATTCTCACAGGGATAAATTAATTGATCTGTTGGGTGTTGCACACCACATTCGGCAGCCTGCCGCTGAATCTGTAGCATCTTCAGCTAGACATGTGCCCTTGCAACCTTCAAAGAGAAGATCGAGACATCAACGATTCTCATCACTGGACAAACCAAACAGATCTACACCCGCGAAGGAGGATATCGCCATCATTGGTATGGCAGGACGGTATCCGCAAGCCAAGAATGTGGATGAACTTTGGGAGAATTTATGCAATAGAAAGGATAGCATAACCGAGATACCGAAAGAGCGCTGGGACTATCGTCTTTTTACAGATGAAAACAAATCGATGGCACAGTGGGGTGGATTTTTGGATGATGTCGATCGATTTGATCCGTTATTTTTTAATATTACACCACGCGAAGCCGAGTTCATGGATCCTCAGGAGCGGTTATTTTTGGAATGTGTTCTGGAAACGTTGGAAGATGCGGGATATACGAGAGAGACCTTAAGCAAAGTTCAAGGATCCGGCATGGAAGGGAATGTGGGTGTATACGTCGGCGTCATGTATGACGAGTACCAGCTTTATGGAGCGCAGGAACAAGCGAAAGGCCATAAGGTTGCGCTTAGCGGGATAACGTCTTCTATCGCGAATCGCGTTTCTTATTTTTGTAACTTTCATGGACCGAGCATCGGATTAAATACGATGTGTTCCTCATCATTGATTGCGATTCACCTGGCCTGCCAAAGCATTCGTCAAGGAGAATGCGAGTTAGCGATTGCTGGCGGCGTTAATGTTTCGATTCACCCGAATAAATACCTGTTGCTTGACCGCGGTAATTTTATGTCAAGTAAAGGAAGATGCGAAAGCTTCGGTACCGGCGGCGACGGTTATGTGCCAGGTGAAGGTGTCGGTTCCATTCTCCTTAAACCGTTGTCCAAAGCGATCGAAGACCGGGACCAGATTTACGGTGTAATCAAGGGATCGGCAATTAATCACGGCGGAAAGACCAATGGGTACACCGTACCGAATCCGAATGCACAGGCGAGCATGATCAGAAGAGCAATAAAAGATGCGAATGTAGATGCCAGACATTTCAGTTACATCGAAGCTCACGGTACAGGAACGGCGCTCGGGGATCCAATTGAAATAACAGCACTGACCAAGGCATTTGAAGATCAAACGGTCGATAAGCAATTCTGTTCGATCGGTTCGGTCAAAAGCAATATAGGGCATCTGGAAAGTGCGGCGGGGATCGTAGGCGTGACCAAAGTGCTGCTGCAGATGAAATACGGGAAGCTCGTGCCAAGTTTGCATTCTAGTGAATTAAATCCGAACATCGATTTTGAGAAGACGCCGTTCAAAGTGCAACATGAGCTGGAAGAATGGAAAAGGCCAGTCATTGTGCGGGACGGTGCCAAGAAGGAAGTGCCTAGACTTGCGGGGATATCGGCCTTTGGTGCGGGGGGATCAAACGCCCATCTTGTGATCGAAGAATACATGCCTGAGCAAAAATCAGAGGTCGCACCAATCATTATGACTGACAACCCTGCAGTCATTGTGTTGTCAGGGAAGGAAGAGGAGAATCTCAAAGAACGGGCAAGTCAACTATTACGGCAGATCAGACTGGAAAAGTATGAGGACCAAGATCTACCGAATATTGCATACACCTTGCAAGTTGGGCGCGAAGCGATGGAAGTACGATTGGGTACGACCGTTACCACGATCCATGAGCTGGAGCGGAAATTAAATGGATATTTGACTGGCGAGGATGACGTGGAAGAACTGTACGTTGGCCGTGTCATAAGAGAGAAGGATACGCTAGCCATCTTCAAAGCGGATGATGATTTGCAGGAGGCGATCGATTCCTGGATTAGTAAAGGGAAGTATGGGAAGCTGCTTGGTTTCTGGGTGAAGGGTCTGGATATGAATTGGGAAAGCTTTCACATGGGCACGACGCCAAAACGAATCAGCCTGCCGACCTATCCGTTTGCGAAGGAGCGTTACTGGATATCAGGCGTCAATGCTAGCGCAGAATTAATCGGAGCACATGTACCGAAACGTACAGAGGAAGTCAAACCGACAGCTCCAATCATCGAACGAAAGGAACCTTTTGCAGCTCAAGCGGATTTGGCACAGCTTACTACGCCGACGATTATGAAAGAGAAGACGGTCCTTTATTGTAAGCAGTTGCTCGCAATGGTCAGCAGCATCCCGATCGACCGGATTGAATCGGACGTTTCGTTGGAGAGCTATGGAATCGACTCCGTCATGATTAAGCAGTTGGCAGAAGAAGTGAACAATACACTTGGGCCGATTTCGCTGACGATATTCTTTGAATATCAAACCATCCAGGCATTAGCGGATTATTTCATGCAGACATACAGCGAAAAGCTGATGGAATTGTTCGAAATCCACGCTCCCTTTGACAACGTATCAAACGACCAGGATAAGGAGCACAAAAAAACTACAATATTATCAAGCGTCCTTCAGCCAATGAGGACAGATTCCCATGGGGATGTGGCGCAAGGGCATGACGGCAGTCATATGGATATTGCCATTATAGGCCTCTCCGGCCGATATCCGCAGGCTAACAACATCCATGAATTCTGGGAAAATCTAAAGCTCGGAAAAGACTGTGTCGTTGAGATTCCTGAGGAACGTTGGGATTACAAGCGCCATTACGATGCGGACAAGTTTAAAACTGGAAAGATCAATAGCAAATGGGGAGGATTTATCAATGATGTCGATAAATTCGATCCATTGTTTTTCAATATCTCGCCTGAGGATGCGGAATTTATGGACCCGCAAGAGCGATTGTTCTTGGAGTGCGTCTATGAAACGTTAGAGGATGCTGGATATACAAGAGAGGCTCTGAGCAAAGTCGAGAACGGGAATATCGGTGTTTTTGTAGGGTCTACCTTCATGGACTACCAGCTTCTTGGCATACAGAGCCAAATGAGAGGTAACCCTGTCGCGTTATCGGGAATCGCCTCCTCCATTGCGAATCGCGTCTCTTACTTTTGCAACTTTAACGGACCAAGCATGGCGATTGATACCATGTGCTCCTCTTCCTTAACGGCATTGCATGCAGCATGCGATAGTATCAAGTTAGGGAGATGCAAACTTGCCATTGCCGGTGGCGTCAATCTTTCCTTACATCCGAACAAGTATTTATTCTTGAGCCAGTATAACTTCATGTCCAGTAAAGGCAAATGCGAAAGTTTCGGGGACGGGGGAGACGGCTACGTGCCCGGTGAAGGAGTGGGCTCCCTACTGTTGAAGCCGCTTAATCAAGCCGTTGCTGATGGCGATCAGATCTATGGGGTCATTAAATCCACAGCCGTTAATCACGGCGGCAAGACGAACGGATATTCCGTTCCCAATCCGGCCGCATTAACCCAAGTTATTGATAAGGCGATAACGGACGCCAATGTGAACCCGAGAACGATTAGCTATATCGAAGCCCATGGAACGGGAACCTCGCTGGGAGATCCAATCGAAATTGCTGGATTAACGAGAGCGTTTGAAACGCACACAACCGATAAGGCCTTTTGCTCCATCGGATCTGCGAAGAGCAATATCGGTCATTTGGAGGCGGCAGCAGGAATAGCAGGCGTAACGAAAGTATTACTGCAGATGAAATATAAACAATACGTGCCGAGTCTCCATTCGGAGGTATTGAATGCCAATATCGATTTCGGGCAAACCCCTTTCAGCGTACAACAGGAATTGGCAGAATGGAAACAGCCTATTGTTGAGATTGATGGGGAACAGAAGGAATATCCCAGAATCGCAGGTATTTCTTCCTTTGGTGCGGGTGGCTCTAACAGCCACGTTATTATCGAGGAATATGTGCCAGGAAACCAAGTGGACAATCCCGTTGAGGTAACGGTGAACGACCCTGCAGTCATTCTTTTATCGGCTAAAAGAGAAGACAACCTCAAGGAGCAGGTTGTGCAGTTGTTAAAAGCGATAAAAGCTGAACGATTGGATAATAACCACTTGGCAAATATGGCCTATACACTGCAAGTAGGCCGGGAATGCATGGAAGAACGGCTGGGCTTCATCGTAAGCTCGATGGACGATCTAACCGAAAAGCTGGAGAAATACGTGCTCGGGAAGCATGACATCACCAATCTTTACAGAGGCAATGGCAAGAAGCAAAGAAATATGCTTACCCTTTTTAAATCGAATGAGGAATTTCAAAATGTGATTCAACTATTAGTGGAACGGAAGAAGTATTCGACGTTATTGGAATTATGGATCACGGGTATAGACGTGGATTGGGAGAAGCTCCACATTCATCGCAAGATGAAGCGAATCAGTTTGCCAACGTATCCTTTTACGCGGGAGCGGTACTGGCTTCCGGAATTGGAATCAGATGCTTCGGTTAACGTTAAGGCAGGCTATTTGCACCCGATGCTCCATCGGAATACTTCAAATTTTGATGGACAAAAATTCAGTAGCACATGGACCGGGAATGAATTTTTCTTGAACGACTATGCAATCCTGGGAGAAAAACGGTTACCAGAAATAGCGTACCTGGAGATGATCCGGGCAGCCATTCATGAATCTGTACCACGGGCAGAAGAATATACGATCATCTTGAAAAACATAGGGTGGTCAATTCCTTTCAAGGCGAAGGAGCGCAGCAGAGAGCTGCATATCGATATTTATCGAGTGGAAAAAGATGAGATAGGCTATGAAATCTATAGCGCTGGGTTGACGGATCAAGATGAAATCGTACATGGCCAAGGCCGGGCGAAACTGGTCTCGAGGAAGAAAACCTCACTGCCTGAGCGTGTGGATCTTCACAGGATTCAAGCTGAATGTAGTGGTACAGTCTTCAGTGGAAGCCAATGCTATAGTAAATTAAACGCCATCGGAATCGAATGTGGAAGTGGCCTCCAAGGGATCGATTGTCTGTACACCGGAAAAGGCAGTGTTATGGCTAAGCTTGTCCTACCCGAATCGTTAAGAGAAGAGTCAGAATCCTATATTCTTCATCCGACTATGCTGAATTCGGCAATTCAAGCGATGATCGGTTTATCGATCAGTCACGATAAGACAAAAGCCCAAGCGATGTCACAACCGTGGCTCCCTGTCAGCCTGGAAGAGCTGGAGCTGACGGGCTGTTGCACGGAGAGCATGTGGGTGATCGTGCGCACAAGTGAAAGCAATCATTCCGATACTAACGTTCGTAACGTCCACATCGATTTATGCGATGAAAACGGAAATATCCAGGTGAGACTGAAAAATTTCGGATTTAAAGTCCTGGAAGCCGTTGATGATAGTAAGACTGTGATCGGATCAATGATGCTCCATCCCGTATGGGAGAAGTCAGTTATTCTTCAAGCAGAAACACCTGAGTATGTGCTGCGCAATGTCTTCCTTTGTGAAGCGGACCAAACGATATCCTCCGAAGCGATCGAGTCCCAGATCAAAGGAGTGAGCTGTACAATATTCCGAAGCGAGGCACGCGATCTGCATGCCAGATTCGAGCAATATGCTGTTCAATTATTCGGAGCGCTTCAAAACATACTGTCGAGCAAGCCGAAAGGTCATGTTCTCATTCAGCTCGTCGTCTTTACAGGCGATGATCGAGAGCTGTTCCGGGGATTGGGTGGACTGCTCAAGACAGCTCAGCTCGAAAATCCGAAACTAATGTTCCAGATTATTCAACTGCCTGCTGGCAGCATGGTAGAAGAGATTACAGCGACACTGGAAGCGGACAGCCACAGCCCGAAAGACCGAGAGGTCAAGTATGAAGCCGGTGCGAGATATACGAAGAGTTTTGAAGAGTCGGGTTTGTCCGATAGAAATGAGAAAGATGAGCAGCCGTGGAAGGAGGGCGGCGTCTATTTGCTGACAGGTGGGACCGGAGGACTAGGGTTGATTTTCGCCGAAGAGATGAGCCGAACGATTAAAGACGTAAAGCTGATCTTGACGGGACGCTCAGCGCTGTCTGAAGAGAAAGAAGCCCAATTGTACGCCTTAAAGGAAAGAGGGGCAAACGTACAGTACAAGCGAGTCGATATAACGGACAGAGATCAAGTTCAGACATTGATAGATGGAATTGTGGAGGACTATGGCAGGTTAAACGGCATCTTTCACAGCGCCGGTATCATCCGGGACCAATTGATCATTCATAAATCGGAAGAAGAGTTCGCAGAAGTGTTAGGACCGAAAGTAACCGGATTACTCCACCTCGATATGTTCACAAGTGCGATGAATCTCGACTTTATCATTCTCTTCTCATCCGGAGCGGGAGAGTTCGGGAATCCGGGGCAGGCAGATTATGCGGCAGCCAATGCCTTTATGGATGGTTATGCGAGTTATCGTAATACATTGGTGGCTAAGGGAGAACGACAGGGGAAGACCATTTCGATCAATTGGCCATTATGGGAACAAGGTGGCATGCATGTTGACAAAGAGATCGAGAAAATCATGTTCGACAATCTGGGTATGGTACCGATGAAGTCAGAAACAGGTATAAACGCCCTCTATCAAGCGCTGGATCAAAACCAGGATCAAGTGCTCGTTATGGAGGGGGATACGGACAAAATCAGAGTAAAAATACTACTGGCCGAATTAGCCGACAATACCGAGCAGCCGCAGAAACAAGTAAGGGAGGTCAACTTCGATCGTCTGAAAGAACAGGCGATCCACAAACTGACAGTCCTATTTGGAGAAAGCATTAAACTACGCAGCGATCAAATTAACGTACAGGAGCCTTTTGAGACGTATGGGGTCGATTCTGTCAAACTAACGCTGCTTAACAAGAAACTGACGGATCATTTCAAGGACGCTTCCAGTACGATCTTTTTTGAATACCGAAACATCGAAGCCTTGAGCACATATCTGGCTTCGGAATATCCGTATGAATGTACACATTGGATCGGTGATGACATATCGGATGAGGATGCTTCAAGATCTCAAGGTTTAATATCGAAAAATCCCTTTGAGCAAAGTCACGTGTTTCCAACATTATTACCGAACCGGAGTAGGCTTGGAGCGAAAAAAAGGAATAGGTATGACGCTGGTTCCGGCAGTCAAGAAGAGGAGCAGATAGCCGTCATAGGTGTCAGTGGACGATTCCCGATGGCGGGGAATATCCACGAGTTCTGGGACAACTTAAAAAGTGGGACAAATTGCATTACGGAGCTGTCTGAAGAACGTTGGTCGCTCGACGGATTCTTTAACCCAAACCGCGAAGAAGCATTGTCCAAACAGCAAAGTTTCAGCAAGTGGGGTGGATTTCTGGAAGGGTATGCTGATTTCGATCCGTTATTTTTTAACATCTCACCAGCCGAAGCGCAGCGAATGGACCCACAGGAACGCCTATTCTTGGAACAGTGCTGGACAGCAGTTGAAGACGCGGGTTATGTGCCATCGAAAATGGATGAAAGTATCCGCAATCAAATTGGCGTATTTGGTGGTGTAACTAAAACAGGCTTCAATCTGTGGAATGAGCCGTCCAATCAATTTTACAACACATCCTTTGCGTCTATGGTCAATCGTCTATCATACGTCATGGACTTCCATGGTCCAAGCGTTCCAGTTGATACGATGTGCTCTTCATCGCTTACAGCGCTTCATCAGGCTTGTGAAAGTATCCGACACGGGGAAACGTCGATGGCTGTTGTTGGAGCGGTAAACTTATATGCTCATCCGAGCAATTACACAAGTCTCGCACAGGGAGGGCTACTCTCTGATCGTTCGAGCAGCACTGTATTCGGTAAAGGTGGCAGCGGATTTATTCCGTCTGAAGGCGTGGGAGCAGTCGTCCTGAAAAAATTGTCCGACGCGGAACGAGATAACGATCATATTTGGGCGGTTATCAAAGGTAGCGCCGTTTCCCATAGTGGGAGAACGAATGGCTACAATGTGCCTGATCCAATGAAGCAATCTGCCGTTATCCAAAAGGCTTTGGACGCGGCTGGCATTGATCCGAGAAGCATCCGGCATATTGAAGCAGCGGCAAGTGGCGCGGAGATGGTTGATGCTATCGAAATGTCTGCCATTACCAAAGTATTCGGGAAATCTCGCGACGGCGAGAACAATTTCTATACATTAGGTTCGATTAAAGCAAGTTTGGGCCATGGGGAATCTGTATCAGGAATGGCCCAATTTATTAAGGCGCTCTTGCAGTTAAAGCACAAGTTAATATGCCCAACTCGTTTGCCGGAGCAGCTGAATCCGAGCATCAATTTTGACGCCTTGCCGTTTACGGTAGAAACGAAATTGGCTGAATGGCCGGAGATGGAACTGGACGGGGAAAGAAGTCCAAGACGTATCGGCATTAACAGCTTTGGCGCGGGCGGAGTCTACTCACATGTTATTGTGGAAGAATACGAGAGCCCGACAGACAACGCGTACGTATCCACCGACGAGACGCCGAGTCTTTTCGTTTTTTCTGCCAAAACAAGTCATACGCTCAGAAGTTATGTGGAGATTTGGAAGGCGTACCTGGAGAAGCATCCTAGTCTGGATTTACGCCGACTCGCCTATGTACTGCAATTGAGACGGGAACCGATGAAACGTCGATTTGCTGTTGTTGCTCACACTACGGGAGAATTGATCACAAGCATGGAGAAATTCCTATTCGAGGAGTCGGATCATCGTACAGAGTTTGCTTCACTTGAGCCGATACATGACGACCGGATTGAACAACTAATTGCCCAAAAGAATTGGTCAGCATTAGCGCAATTATGGCTAAACGGCGTTTCCATTCCTTGGGGGGAACTTTATAGCGATTATGCACCGCAGCATATGCCTGAGCTTCCTACGTACCCGTTCAAAGCAAAGCGCTTCTGGCCCAATGAAATCGAACAAAGACATCCCGGAGAAATCGAAACCGAAAACCAACCCTTTATTTCGTTGGATGATATCTTAAGTGTAAGTGTTCAACCTGAGAAAACGTTAGCTCCTCCTATCGCTGAGCCAGAAACCGAGTCTGGGTTTATTCCAGTGGTAATTGAAGAGAATGCGGAGTCTTTGTACGGGATCATGGAGATCGAACAACGAATCAAGGATATTCTATTTGACCTTTTATACTTGGATGATCTCGATGAATTTGATGTTGAAGCGAATTTTATGGAACTTGGGTTGGATTCCATTCTGGTCGGGAAATTCATCCATACCTTAAACAGTCAGTTGGGTCTGTCATTAAATGATACGATCATATTTGATTATTCCACCACTTCCAAGCTCGCAGACTATATGGCTACGCATTTGAAACCGAGGAGGTTAAATGAAAGCTATGCTTAACGTACATTCAAACGAAAAACTGCTGCATGCCTCCGCGCAGCGGTTTTTTCCCGATGTCAGCGCCGAAAGCCAGCTGAAAAGCGACAAGTACCATGACGACTATTTAGTTAGGCGCGATTATTGTATCCGTCTAGCGGTACCGGAAGATATTGAAGCTTTAATGGAAATTGAGGGGGACTGCTGGGCAGTTCCTCTTCAAACTGACCGGGTGGAAATCGAGCAGCGATTAGTTGATCCGGCCTGCTTTACGTTTGTATTGGAATATGAGGGAATCGTAAGAGGCGTCATTTATACGCAGCGAATCCGGAAGGACGACATCAAAAAGATCAAATCGATGACGGTTTCAACATTTCGGAATCAAAGGGGTTCATGCATTCAGTTTATTGCGCTCAATATTATGCCTCTCTATCAAGATAAAGGATGGGGCAGCGAGCTGCTTGAATTTATCCTGCAGTATTTTTCCTTACATCCGGAAATCCATCATGTTTATGCAGTCACGCGCTGCCGTGATTTTCTGAAATCGAATTGCGCTACCCTTCAGCAATATTTAGTTCAGATTCATCGGAACGGTCTGTTCGACGATCCAATATTAAAATTTCATCAATTGCACGGGGCAACGATATTAGGATTGTTGGATAATTACAGACCGAAGGATGATGAGAATCAAGGTTATGGTGTACTTATTGAATACGACGTTGATCATCGACCATGGGGCGGGAAGTTACCGGTAAGAAGGCAGGAAAAGAAACAACCCGGAGCCAAAAAACAACTATTGGAGCTGCTCTATCGAAAATTAGATACCACGCAGCTGGATGAACGGCAGAGCCTACAAACGCTTGGTCTCGATTCCCTGGACTTCGCAGAAGTATTGAACTTTATGCACGACAAGTCCGGACTTGCAATATCGATCCATGATCTCAACGATCGAAGTTTGGGTGAACTTCTTCGGTTGTGTGGCGACGGAGAGAATGCTCCACCTTCTGCATCCGCCGAACAACCGTTAAAAAAACGTCTACGCCATCTTATTCGGCAATATCCGGAAATCGTACCTTTATCCGCAGACGGAGACGGGCCATGCACGTTCTGGATTCATCCGCTTTCTGGGGATGTAGGCATTTACAATCGAATCTCAAGCCAAACGGACGGCGAATTCCGTATTATTGCTATTAAAGCACGTGGCTTTCTGTCCTCTGAGCATCAACCCTTCACGTCGGTTCATGACATGGCTCGATACTATTGCGAAATAATTAAAGCCGTACAGCCGGAAGGGCCATATAACCTGGCCGGTTTTTCATTTGGCGGGACCGTAGCTTATGAAATGACACGGCAATTGCAAATGGAGGACAAACAAGTCGACTCGCTACTTCTTGTGGAGTCGCCCTGTATTACAGGTAGGGAGACAGAATTTTTCCAAACGACCTTCAGAAACAACCTATTAATGAATGCGAATTTCTTATTACTCACACTTTTGAATCGGAATGAAGCTTTCCAAGGGAAGCGACCTGACGTCGCGATCGATTGGAACTTCTATCAAATGACAGACCATGATATTCGTGATGTTTCTGATGATGGTCTGGTCTCGCATGTCGTCAAGCTTTGCAAACAAAAAGGATTGAAGCAGTCTGAAGAAGAACTGGCATTCAAATTGCGCTCTATGTCGGAGGTGCATCAATCCAATTTGCGAGCTATTCAGAATTACCAGGTCCAGAAGCTGCCACGTCCTAATGATCTGACAGCCGTGTTGTTCCGAACGGAATCTGCTGATGCTGTATCCCATTCCTTCTGGAACCCGGACTATTTGGAGCGAATCCAGCATGAAATGGGGTCGTTTATGCCGCTTCTTCAAGGATGGTCTTCCTTATTGCCCGAGCTGAAAACGACGATTTTAGCTGGAGATAACCATTTCGATATTTTGCATGAAGATCGAAGCGTAAAGATTTTCTATGATCATTGCAAGAACATTTTTACGAAACGCATGCATGCATCCCTGCATGAGGGAAGACCCGTCCCGGACAATGATAAACGAACTTCTCTCCCGTCCATTGCGATTGTCGGAATGTCAGGGAGATTTCCGGATGCGAACAACGTACAGCAATTCTGGGAAAACTTGAAAATCGGACGCAACAGTGTAAGGGAGGCGCCTCGCGATCGTGGCTGGGATATAAACGATTATTACGACCCTAATCCGAAAACACCGGGTAAAACCTATTCGAAATGGGGCGGGTTTCTAACGGATATCGATAAATTCGATCCGTTATTTTTTAAAATATCGCCGCGGGATGCGGAGCTGATGGACCCTAGCGAGCGTTTGTTTATTCAAGAAGCGTGGAAAGCGATTGAAGATGCAGGCTATAGTCCAGAGGATCTGAGTGGCAAGCCTTGGGGCGTGTTTGCCTGCGCCAAAGGGGATTACTCCATGACGATACAACAAGAGATCCCAACCTACTACCTTCCGACAGATTCGTATTCCGCATGTCGGCTTTCCTATTTGCTGAATTTAGTTGGACCGGCGATGACGATAGATACGTCTTGCTCCTCGACCTTAACAGTTGTTGCGGAAGCTTGCGACAGCCTCGTATTGGGCAATTGTGAAAGCGCCATTGTTGGCGGTGGCTCGGTTTATACGACACCGAATGTCATGATAGGTTCAAGTCAATCCCTTCTTTTATCGTCTGATGGTATCTGCCACACCTTCGATGAGCGGGCAAACGGGACCGTAGTTGCTGAAGCGATTGGGGTTGTTGTTCTCAAACTACTCGACAAGGCGATTGAAGACAATGACCATATCTACGGGGTTATTCGGGGTTGGGGCATGAATCAGGATGGCAAAACGAATGGAATGACTGCTCCGAGCGGATTGGCACAAAGCCGGCTTCAAACAAGCATATACGAGAAATTCAATATCGATCCGGCGAATATCACGATGTTTGAAGCACACGGAACGGGTACGAAACTAGGCGACGCCATAGAATATGAAGCGCTGAAGGAATCCTTCCGGAAATTCACCTCAAACACGGGCTATTGTTCGCTGGGGGCTTTAAAAAGTAATATCGGCCATGCTTTCTTCGGCTCTGGGATTGCAGGGCTCATTAAGGTACTGTTATCGATCAAGCATGGGCAAATTCCTCCGACCTTGAATTATGAGAACGGAAGTTCCAAAATGTCTTTCGAGAACAGTCCCTTTTTTGTAAATACAACTTTAAAGCAGTGGGAAACGGCATCGAATCAGCCGCGCTGCGCAGGGATCAATTCGTTCGGGGCAACCGGAACGAACGTGCATCTGGTCATTGAGGAATACCTCCCAGAGGTCAACCTTGATTCTAGAGTAACCAGCAAAGATCAAAATCCAATGATGTTTGTTTTGTCGGCAAAGGACGACAGCAGATTAAAAGAATATGTCCATCAGTTTGTTCAGGTTTTGGAAAAGGGTCAGTATTCGAATAAGAACTTGGCGGATATCGCATATACGCTGCAGGTTGGTCGCGGAAGTATGGATGCCCGGTTGGCAGTGACGGCAACCTCGTTATATGAACTGGAGACCAAGTTGAGGCGCTATCTGGAAGGTGGCGAAAACAATGAGGATATCTACCGCAGTCCGGCCAAACCGTTAAAAGGCGGACCGGCACGGTCGGTGGCAAGCAGAGAGATACTTGATGCAGCAGATCGGTATCTAGAGCTCAGCGACGCGAGACAATTATTGGATCTATGGGTGAATGGCGCAAAAATTGACTGGGAGCGTTTCTACAGTAACGGGAAGCCGAAGCGGATCTCATTGCCTACGTATCCGTTTGCCAAAGAGCGATGCTGGATTCAGATCAATGAAGAGGGGGGCAAGCGCAATACCGAGGAAGTTGTTGCCCGTCATTGCTCGGCCTCCGATTCGGCACTATTAGAAATGAATGATGACAAGCAGAAAGAACATGTTGAAACCATGTTGTTTACCGAGGATTGGGAAGAAAATCCTTTATTTGATTACCGGGCAATTGAATTGAACACTATCGTATGTTTTCTCTCGGAGCCGGATAATCAGAACAGAATCAAGAAGTACATTCAAACTCGGAATCCAAGAGCCAATATCGTGTTTTTGTCCCAACACACGGGTCTTCGGAACGATTATGAGCAGACGTATTACATCGACAGGAATAAAAAGCAAGCGTATGAAGAAGCATTCCGTAGCATAAAAGCCACATATAACGAAATTTCTGCCGTTCTTTACCTTTGGCCGTATGAAGATTGGGCATGTATAGAGGACTACAGCAGTATCGTTTATATTTTACAAGCGATCGCATCTGCTAAATTGGAGCCAGAAAGGCTTCTGCTGGGTGCATCGTATAGAAATGAACGTGAGCGTTGCTATCTTGAGTCGTGGATTGGCTTCGAACGGTCTATCGGACCGATGGTATCGAAGACGCGCATAAAGGCAGTCATCCAGCAGGAAGAGCATGTGAAACCAGAAGAGCTAACTGAAGAGATAACGATGCGGCTATACAAAGAGCTGGAGGCAGCGGACAGCGTCCAAAGCGTGCTGTATGAAGAAGGGCAACGATACGAATGCAAAATGAGAGAGACGAGCATAACCCCGGGGACAGTTCCGCTGAAAGCCGGAGGCACCTATTTTATAACCGGCGGACTCGGCAAGCTTGGGCTTATTTTTGCAAGACACCTCGCACAGAATTACAGTGCTAATCTGATCTTGAGTGGAAGGTCGAAGCTGGATGACGCAAAGCTGGAACTCATCCGACAAATCGAGAATATAGGCGGCAGAGTTCACTATTTTCAGTCGGATACTTGCGACAAGAAGAGGATGAATGAGGGGCTTGAGACGGCAAGACGAAAATTCGGGAATATGGACGGTGTTATCCACGCCGCAGGACTAGTTGATCCTCAAAGTATTTTCAAGAAAGAGATTGCAAACTTTGAGCAGGTCATTTCTCCTAAGATTAATGGAACGCTCGTGCTGGATGAACTTCTGCAGGGGATGCCGCTTGATTTCGTCTGTTACTTTTCTTCGTCTGCCGCTATTATGGGAGATTTCGGCACTTGCGACTATGCTGTCGGGAACCGCTTTCAAATGGCCTATACCCGCTATAAAAACAAGCTGGAGGCGAGGCAGGAAGTATTGGGCAAGACTCATGTCATCAACTGGCCGCTGTGGCGGGACGGTGGCATGGGATTTGATCAGGACAATAACGAAAAATATCTGAAATCTAGCGGCCAGCGTTATTTGGAAGCTGAAGAGGGACTGTCCATCTTTGAACGAATCTTGATGGCGCCTCAATCGCAACACTTGATTATGTCAGGCCAAAGGAGCATGGTGTACAAATTTTTAAGATTACAGCAGGAACAGGAGCAAGAAAACATTCGTTTCAAATCTCCTGCAGTCTCAAACATCAGCAACAGCGTAGCAAATGAAGCATTTGACGTCGTGCGATTCGTGGAGCGGGACTTGAAAGAAGCAATCAGCCAGCTGCATCATGTGCCTGTCGAGAAACTGGACGTGGACGAGCATTTGTTAGAATACGGCTTTGACTCCATCAATTTGTTCGAATTTGCTGGAAGGATCACGAGCTTATACGGCATTGAGATTACGCCATCCTCGCTGCTCGGTTATTCCACGATCGGCAAGATTATAGAATATTTAGTGCAGGATCATAAAGAAACGCTCGAACGGTTTTATCAGGGGGAAATTAAATTGAATCCCGAAAGGAAAGCTGAGATTGAAAGCGACAATACTCCAAAAGAGCGTAAAGCTGAAGGATCGGATCTCGAACAAAGCCACTCCAACATGGAGAAATTAACTGAGCCGATCGCCATCATTGGGATGAGCGGGCGATTCCCTCAGGCGGATTCGGTGGAGAAGCTGTGGCAGAGTCTGAAGCATCGTAAAGAAAGCATTACTGAGATTCCGAAAGATCGGTGGGATTGGCGGGACTATGTTGGAGAAGCATCGGGTGAAGTTGGAAGAAGTCATTCGAAATGGGGAGGATTTCTTACGGATATCGATCGCTTCGATCCGTTATTTTTCAAAATTTCACCGAAGGAAGCCCATATCATGGATCCGTGCCAGCGCTTGTTTCTGGAAGAGGCTTGGCATGCGCTAGAAGATGCAGGGTATATGGACGAGAGAATAAAAGGGAAATCGTGCGGCGTGTACGTAGGGATTGAAGAAGGTGATTATGGATTTATGGTGAAGCAGCAGGGACAGTTTTACAGCAATCAGAATGCCATTCTATCCGCTCGTATTGCCTATTTACTAGATTTGAAAGGTCCCAATTTATCGATTACGGCATCTTGTTCTTCCAGTCTGGTTGCCCTTCATCAAGCTTGCCAAGCTTTGCGCCAGGACGACTGCGAGATGGCTCTAGTTGGTGGTATCAACCTGTTCGTCTCACCATCAGCGCATATCGGAATGAGTATGTTAGATTTGATTTCTCCTACGGGGAAGTCTCATGTATTTGATGACCGTGCAAACGGTATGGTGCCGAGTGAAGCTGTTGCCGCCGTCTTGCTCAAGCCTTTATCTAAGGCCATTCGCGACAAGGATCATATTTACGGTTGCATCAAAGGCAGTGGTGTCAACTATAACGGGAAAGGTCATGGTATGATGGCGCCAAATCCGATCAGGCAAGCAGAGCTGATTAGCGACACGCTGGATAAATACCAGATCGATCCTTTAGGTATCCAATATATGATTTCGCATAGCGTAGGGACCAAACTGGGAGATGCTGCAGAAATTGACGGCTTGCGCAAAGCGTTTGGGAGCTATGCATCTGAAAAGCCATTAGGTTATATTAGTTCGCTTAAACCGTTAATCGGACATACGTTTGCTGCTTCGGGGATCGTCAGTTTAATAACGATGCTGATGGCAATGAGAGAGCAGACGATGCTGGGTCTGCATAATTTCAATACGAGTAACCCTGATATCGATTTCTCAAAAGCGCCGTTTCTGGCGAGTGCAAGCGATCAGACATGGAATAGATGCGCTGATAAACCGCGTCTGGGTGCGATCAGTACATCCGCGAATAGTGGAACGAATGCCTTCGCTGTTATAGAAGAGTATATCGATCCTTCGAAGGAATCGAATAAGACTATCGCTGAAGATCAAAGCCAAATTTTTATTTTTTCGGCTGCAGATCGTGAAAGACTTCATGCCGTTGCGAAGCAGATGTATGATCACATTTCCATGGCTGATCATCTCTCATTGTCCGATCTTGCCTACACGCTTCAATCTGGACGGGAAGCGCTGCCGAGTCGGTTAGCCATTGTAACGAAAGGCAAAGAAGAACTTATTCAGGGGCTGAATGATTATTTGCAATTTGATCAGGGCAGTCAACAGATCAATAGCGTAGTTCCTATTTTTACCGGCAACGCAGAGGAGGCATTACAAGTTAAATCGCTTTCCTTTATGAATGAAAAAGAGTCGCTGGTACAACAGTTTGTGCAGAGCGGAAATCTCGACATCATCGCCATACACTGGGTAAATGGCGGCAAAGTGGCATGGAATTCATTATTTAATGAGGATAGAGCGCGGATCATCCCGTTACCGACCTATCCGTTCAAAAAGGAACGTTATTGGATTCCAGCGGAAACGAAAAGACGTTTAACGGAGCTTGATAAGTCGAATGAGGAAGTTCGAGTGGATGATAATGCTTTGGTCAACGTCGAGATGTCGGCTCAGGAAGAGCTCGAGGGGTATCTCATCGGGTTTTTCTCAGATAAGCTCGAAATCGCTGAACAAACTATCAACGTGAATCGTGACCTGCAAGACTATGGTGCAGATTCGATTCTGATGATGAAATTAATTCGGAATGTCGAACAACATTATGCTCTCACGCTTTCAGGTCGCGAACTTCTTCAGTGCCCGACGATTCATTCCATTTCAGCATACTTGGCTCCAAAACTGGGAACTAGTCAAAATAAAGATCAGGATTCTAAAGAAAACATGAAGCGCGAATACAAAGATCTAGAAGTTATCGAAGCGATGGAGAAGTTTATTCAAGGCATTATCAAGCTTGATGATCTAGAAAAATGTATAGGAGTAGATGGATAATGATAGCGAAAGAGTTGTTGGACAAGTATAGAGAAGGCGAATTATCAACATCCGAGCTGCGCCAAAAGCTTCAAGAGCTGACCCCTCAATTTTTGGCGAAAAAAACGCTATCCGAGGGACAGAAGGGTCTATGGATGCTAGAGAAAGTAGCACCCGGCATGAGCGCCTACAATTTGCCGATCTGCTTCCGTATTCGAAAACGACTGGATGTTAATTTGTTCAGGCAAGCGCTGGAGTATATGTTGGAGCAGCATCCGATATTAAAGACTGTCATTGAAGAGGAGAATGGTATTCCTTTTCAAACCTCTAAGCAATCACAGAAACTAGCAATCACAAGAAGGGATATTTCCCATCTGTTTTATGAAGAGATTATCCCATTTATTCGTACGAAGGCTAGCGAGTCCTTCTCGTTTAATGCAGGTCCATTAATGCGAGTTCATGTGTTCGAGCGATCCGAGACCGAGTACTGGGTGTTAATCAATGTCCACCATATTATTTTTGACGGCAGTTCAGTTGCAATTCTCGTAAAGTCCTTATTGGATGCTTATCTTGCTCTTGCAAAGGGGGAACCGCTAACAAGCGGTTCCTCTTCCTCACACTACTATGATTTTATCGATTGGGAACAGGAAATGCTGTTAAGCAGGAAAGGGGAAGAGCACCGTGCCTATTGGAAGCAGCAATTGTCGGGTACGCTGCCGGTCTTAGAACTCCCAACCGATCTGCCGCGTCATTCTGCAGCTACATTTAAAGGGAAGACGCATCGCGTTTCTATTCCGTCCAAGCCTAAAGATAGAATCAAATCGTTTTCCAAACTTCACCGCATCAGTCTGCCGGCTTTTTTCTTAGCTGTGTTTAAGGTGCTGTTACATCAATATTCAAATCAGCGCGAGCTGATTGTTGGAATGGCAAGCTTAGGAAGGCCGGAAGAGAGATTTGAGTCGTTAATCGGTTATTTCATCAATATGATTCCAATTCGTAGTCAAATTGACGAAGAGGAAGGCTTTACGAAGTTTGCTGAGCAGTTACAGTTAACGATGCTCGACGGAATGGATCATTCGGACTATCCGTTCTCTGCAATGGTAAGAGAATTGAATTTGCCTCGCTCAATATCAAATGCGCCGGTATTCCAGGTGGGATATTTCTATCAAAATTTTATTTCCTCCAGTCAGATGAAGCAATTTGCTGATTATCATAACGCTCTTGATTTTGAGCTAGTGGAGGAGATTCATCAGGAAGGAGAATATGAACTTGCATTAGAAGTATTTGAGCACGACGATCGCTTTCAACTTAATATGAAGTACAATCCTGACCTTTATCATGACTCAACGATCAAGCGGATGACCGAATACTATGTACGATTAACGGAAGAAGTGATCGGTAATGGGGAGCGTGCGCTTGGACAATATCCGCTACTTTCAGCAGAAGAAGAACAAACCATTCTCTTGAATTGGAATGCGACAGAGATCACGTATTCGAAGAACAAATGCGTGCATGAATTATTTGAAGAACAGGTTGGGAAAACGCCCGAGGCGACCGCAGTCATCTATGAGAACGAGTCGCTCACCTACCGGGAATTGGACGAGAGAAGCACGAAGCTTGCGATCTATCTGCAGCGACAAGGGGTTAAGCCCGATAGCCTGGTGGGGATCAGCTTCGAACGATCATTACATATGATCGTTGGTTTGCTAGGGATTCTTAAATCCGGTGGCGCCTATGTTCCTTTAGATCCGGAATATCCGTCTGAACGCTTGAGCTATATGATCGAAGACAGCCGGATATCTATTGTTATCAGTCAGTCCGCATTAATGAACAAGTTGAATGGACTATTAAGTAATGAAGTTACAGCTATCCCGCTGGATACGTATTGGGAGACTATAGAGAAAATGGCAAGTGGCCAGGTGGTAATTCAGAAACCATCAGGGTCAGATCACTTAGCCTACGTGATGTATACGTCCGGAAGCACAGGTAACCCAAAAGGAGTAATGATTCCGCATGTCGCTCTGACTAATTTCTTGCAATCGATGGGACGGAAGCCCGCTATTACGTCCGAAGATAAAATGCTCGCCGTAACTACGTATTGCTTTGATATTGCCGGCTTGGAATTGTACCTGCCTCTAATCTGCGGTGCGGCCTGTTATATTTGCAGCACGGCTAAACAAAAGAACGTCGAGTTACTTCAGCAGGAAATTCAAACGGTTCGACCTACGATAATGCAAGCGACGCCCGCGACGTGGACGGCGCTTTTTCTTTATGGTTGGCGGAACGAAGAACGAATTAAAATTCTATGCGGAGGCGAGGCTCTACCGGAACGGTTAAAGCAGTTCTTTATGGAAACAAATAGCGAAGTCTGGAATATGTTTGGACCGACGGAAACGACGATATGGTCTACGCTCAAGCAGATTAAACCGAATGAACCGATCACAATCGGCAAGCCGATCGCCAATACGCAAATCTATATTTTGAATGACCGAATGATGCCGGTTCCTGTTTCCATTCCGGGCGAGCTTTATATTGGCGGAGATGGATTAGCCAGAGGGTATTTAAATTTGCCTAAGCTTACGGCAGAACGGTTCATCGACAATCCCTTTCAACCAGGTACCAAGCTTTATCGGACTGGAGATTCGGCAAGATGGCTCGCAGGCGGCGAAATTGAATATTTGGGACGGATCGACAACCAAGTGAAACTGCATGGATTCCGGATCGAACTGAACGAAATAGAAACGAGACTCAATCTGTATCCGGGGATTCGTGAAAGTGCCGTCGTCATTCACAATCATCAAGAGCATGTGCAGCTAAGAGCGTATTATGTGCGCGGTGGTCAGGAGCGCCACCGTGATCTCGTTCTGAAAGAGCTGCGTAGGTATATGAAGAAATGGCTTCCTGCTCATATGGTTCCGAGCGTATTTACGGAGATTGAGTCGATCCCGCTGACGCCCAATGGCAAAGTGAACCGATTGGAGCTATCCAAACGAAATGAAGTACAACCGGACCGCGTAGCAATGAATACGATGTCGGAGTCGGAAACCGAACAAATTATTGTGGCGATTTGGAAAGACGTTATCGGCGTTGATGAAATTAACATGGAAGACGGATTTTTTGATGCAGGCGGAGACTCCTTCACTGCTGTAACGGCAGCGGATCGGATTAGCAGGAAGCTGGACTGCGAAATCAAGGTAACGAACCTCTTTGAGCATGCCAATGTTAGAGAGCTAAGTAAATTTATTCTGGATTTAAAAAGTGAGGGGCAGCTCCATGTTCAAGTGAAGAGTCCTCCTGAAGCCATACAGACTCCGTTGTACCCCACAGATAAAAACAGCAAGGGCAGTAACCAGCAACACAACTATCCGGCGTATGTTGAAGATAGCATGGCTATCATAGGCATCTCGTGTCAGTTTTCCGATGCCAACAACTACCGTCAATTTTGGGAGAACTTGCGGGAAGGAAAAGAAAGTGTTCGTCTACTATCCGAAGAAGAGTTAAACGAGTTAAACATCGACAAACAACTTATCGAGAATCCGTCGTATGTGCCTATCCAATTAACGATAGATGGCAAAGAACTGTTCGATCCCGAGTTTTTCAAAATCTCGCCTAAGGATGCGGAAATGATGGATCCGCAGATGAGGCTTTTACTGCTTCATTCCTGGAAAGCGGTAGAGGATGCTGGTTACCGTGCTCAGGATATTCCAAACACAGCCGTGTACATGTCCTCAAGCAACAACTTCTATCAGGCGCCAGACGATCCGCAACAGGTTCATGTCGTCGATGATGCCGGTACGTATGTATCGTGGATACTAGGCCAAGCGGGGACGATTCCGACGATGATCTCATACCAGCTGGGATTGAAAGGACCGAGCTTTTCTGTCCATTCCAATTGTTCCTCGTCTTTAGCTGGGATGTATTCAGCGTTTCAAAGCCTGCGTTCGGGGGAGAGCGACTACGCTCTAGTCGGGGCGTCGACAATTCACTCTTCAACTAGTGCTGGCTATGTCCATATGCCAGGTCTGAATTTTTCGGGAGACGGTCATTTGAAAGCCTTTGATGCT
>Ga0209463_1000390_pt1 | contig 36837 bp, 37 predicted proteins | sample AgamicMgSfrz_FD_187169 | JGI IMG/M metagenome (GOLD analysis project Ga0209463, IMG submission 187169) | Agave microbial communities from Guanajuato, Mexico - Mg.Sf.rz (SPAdes) (version 2) | ecosystem: Host-associated > Plants > Phyllosphere > Phylloplane/Leaf | place: Guanajuato, Mexico...
CATCCATCCATTTGTTTAGTTTTAAATCACTTGGAAACACATAATCAGCTTCATTTATATTCATGTCATAATATTCATTGGTACGGTTATCATTTTTTAGATAAATAGCAACACTTTCAAATGAATGTAACTCTTCATTCATCGCTTGTATGGAAGCCAACAAACTGCATGCTACTCCCTCCCGTTTATCCATTAGAGGAGAATATTCTATTTTAATTTTTGAATTCCTGCTCAAATGGAAAATTAATACTATTTATACAGTCTGATTAAACAGACCGAATGGAAGATACTGGCTAATCCCCCATTCGGTTTATAACAAACACAAGTTTTCCAATATACGGACCTCAATTTCTGGTTAGTTTCAGCACTAAGAGCTCGTCCTTATTAATGATTGCCCATTGTTAGAACAATAAAGAGATAAAATAATATCCAAATCCAAGTAGGAAGTATTTCAAATAACATATAGTATCCTCCTAACATAACTTGATTATCTAATATATGATATGTAGGTGGACGGATAAATGTAATCGTTTTCCTGTAGGCTTTCTTACGAAAATAACGTTATTTTTCATTTATTTGTATAAAAGTGCATGTTAAGCTTTTTTTAGCTTATTGGACAGATGAGCACTAAGCTGCGATTACCAGCAATTTTAGTTCATTTCCAAATAAAAAAAGCTGCCAAGCGGCAACCTTAATGGTCATTCGTTCTTCCTTTTATTCAGAATCCCAAGGATAAATATTAATATCCCGCTAATCATATAAGAATATATAAATCCATTTAACATCGGCTTAAATTCACCTTCACCCAAGTTTTGATCAGCATACAATAAATTGAGAGACATATAGCCTAATGGTGTACTTAATAATATTAATATTATACCGATTACAAATTGCTTTTTCATTAGCTCCCCTCCTTACCATACAATATATTCTCATGTGAATTACTTAAGACATTTTTTCAAGATGTGTTTGAAGCTTCATTAATTTGCACTGTATTTGTTGCTTTAATGCTGCAGGTTTAATTGCTTTCATATTGCTGCCATATCGCAAAAAATAGTCAGTAATAAAGTCCTCTTCCCCTCGATTATAAAAACCTTTTATCACTATTTTGTCTCCAATTTCGATCGACATGGAGGGGTAATTTTCTTTATAAAAGATATCTATTGCATGTTCAACAATTTCCACCTCAAAATTAATACTATTCTCTGCACGTTTTATTTGCATAGAGCGCAGGAGTAAATCATCTACAGAAGTATTCGATTTTGTCATTAATTCTTCTATAAATGTAATTCGATCACAGCGGAAGACTCTAAATGTATTTGTATCAAGCTCAACACCTGTAGCATACCATTGACCGAACTTAGCGGAAATCTTAAAGAATTGGATAAAATAACTTCTTTCAACACCATTTTTTTTATATAGTATTTTACAACTGTATTCATCAAGAATACTTAATAATATCCTGTCTAAAAAACGACTAATAAAATGATGCAAATTTACTTCAAGTTGGAGAACTTTTTTCATTTTATGGATTTGCTCTATTTGCTTTGGTGGAAGACAATTTTCAAACTTCTCATTGAGCTTTTGGATACTTATATGAAATGGTGTTGATTGATAGGAATCAAGTGTCAGCATCGCAAAATATAATGCGTATATCTCATCTACTGTAAAATTAATAGGCGATAATAATCTATTTTTGAGGATTCCATACCTACCATATCTTCCATGCTCTGCATAAATGGGCATTCCTAATTGTTCAAGTGAACTTAAGTCACGCAGAGCTGTGCTTTTTGAGATATCATATTCAGCCATAAGATCCTGTAAATTGAAGAATTCCCGTTTGTTTAGGTACCTTATCATGTCGTTTAATCTTTCTGATTTTTTCATTGTCCGCTCCCTTAAAGGTGTCATAAGTTGATACCTTTATTCATTATAATAAGTTTTGTTAGTGGATATCAAATGAATATTAAAGGAGATTGATGTTATGAATACAACACTTGAAGCAGCCATTTTCTTATCGATGAATGGAAAAGCTAAAGAAGCAATTGAATTTTATAAAACACATTTTCATGCAAAGGAGTTAATGCTTGTGACGTATCAGGACATGGCAAAGCGTGACAATTCAATGAAAATTACAGAAGATAATAAAGATTTTATTGCTCACTCTGTCCTGAGTATTGGAAAAACGAAGCTTATGATCGCAGAAGAAACAATGAATACGAGCGAAGCCTATACTGTTGGTAATAATATTTCTCTGTGTATTCAAAGTGCTGATCAAACAGAAATAGAACATTTTTACAATAGCGTAACCACTGATAATCGCGTAAAAGTTATTCTTCCCCTGTCTAATATTATTTTCAGTAGGGCTTATGGAGTTATTGAAGACCCATTCGGGATTCAATTTCAGTTAATGTTTGATGATAGATTGTAAAAGTAAGCCTTTGAAGATTTTCTTTCAAAGGCTTCTATATTTATTTAATATCCCCGAATAATAAAGTTTGCTCTGTTAACAGGTTGATGTGCTTTGACATACATATCTTCAAGCATCATCCAGTTATTTTCCCATGTTGTTTGTGCATCTTCGCCATCTCTTTCTATCCCTCGTGTTAAGCGTGTTTCTCTTGGACAATCTATCCATACTTTAACATCATATAAATCTTCCAATTCTTTTCGCAGTGTATAAACACCCTCTATTACTACAATACCCCCGACAGGAACATGGTGCCATTCGGCTAATTTATCTGTTTCCCAATCATATCTTTGGTAATATCCAGCTGTCTCCTTGCTTAAGGGTTTAAGAACCTCCTTTAACAGCCGTCTCCAATCAAAGTCAGCACCTATAGATTTTTGCGCAGGTTCTAAAATGGAAATCAGGGAGGAAGGAAGATAAAAATCATCCATATGAACAATTGTAACATCACAGAAATCATCTCTGAGTTTCTGCGCAAATGTACTTTTACCAGAGCCTCCACAACCGTCAATGCCAATCAAAAATGTAGACTGCTTTTTTGAATCACCAACAACATGTTTTACCCAAGTTTTAAAAGAATAATAATCTTGCACTAATCTCCCATTCATTATTATTCACCTACCTTCAGAATAATAATTCTCACTTAAACAGGCAATGGACTATCTGGCCGAATAGGACAATAGCAGCATTCAGGATCACTACATTTTGCTTCTTTCCAAACATTACAATTAGGACAGAAATATGCATCAAAGTCTTCATAATACACTAAGTGAAACCTACAGTTTAAGCACCTTTGTTCTGTATCAATAAAGCCCTCAACCTCAAAGTCATCTATGATTACTAAATAATCTTTTTCTACTATTTTCATAGGATCTCTCCCATCATTTTTCGCTAGAGCATGTAAATGAATACCCTAAAGTAAGAAAGGTACTTTCCACACTTGGATTACCACCATTTTCATAACAAGACTCACTAGCTGCAGTTATTTCCTTCGTATTAAAATATACTTTAGAAGCTAATAAGAATAATGAGATAATAATTATTGCTAGTGTTATCGATATACTAAGCTTAGTAGTCATATTCTTCTCCTTTTCTTCATTACATCATATAACTTATAAAAACATATAGTGTTAGTTACATTTACTTACTAATTCTACAAGTATTATACCTAATTATTCCATATTATATATTTTTTTCACAATCAATCCTTTTTAGTCTAGGCATCGTTAACACAAAATAAGAGAACTAGAACAAAACAATATATAACCTATCTAAACCTGAATAATTTCAGCTAATTTGGAACCAATGGACTTTCAAGTAAAGTATTGCTGTAATATGAGTTCGTTTCTTTGCGCTGTGGCCTCCGCTCCAATCCACTTTTTTTATTATTGAGTACAATCCGTAAACACTAAATAAAAAAACCGAACTATTAAACGATGAAATAGTTCAGCTTAAACATAGACTTAAATACTTTTGTGCCCCACTTTCTTGAAACACTGCAAATAGTCTGAAGACCGCAAACCGTTTCTCAATTCAGTTCTTTTCGGTCATCTGCCTCTGGTAACTTCTCGATCCAGCCTTGTTTGACCATTAATTTACCAAAGTATGCGATAATTTTTAGATCTCTAAGCATTGCTGCATCACAATGTCCAAGTACGTCTATTCTCATGCTTGTTATCATGGCAGTTGTGTAATATGTCGCTGCTAAATGGAACAGAAATCCTACATGAAATGTCATTAATTTTTCTGAGAACGGCGCTTCAACAGAATTTGTCGTTTCTCCATCTAATAAACTTGGTGTATGAAGATTTTCTTCTTCAAATAATTTAGAGAAAACACCGATATTTTTATGGATGGTATCTGAGCACTGCTCCATAAAATGAAGAATTTCTTTATCCTGCATGACCTGTTTAAATCCATTAATTAGCGTCTTCGTTACGATGCTTTTCTTTAAGTTAAAGTAAATATTCCCTGCTTCCATTGTGTTTAATGGTCTCTTATCGCCAAAGGAATCCATAAAATAAGAAAATTGAGTCGGTGATTCCCCGCCTTGCTTCATTGAAAAATAAGGCGAGCGCTGATAAATATCTTTAGCTAAAAGCAGTTCAATTGATTTATTATAAAGATCCATTGTATCAGTATTACTTTCATAAAAATGGTCTCTAACATCCTTTCTGGCAGAGGTGCTAAACGAAATGGAGTAGCCAGACAGCCCATGCAAGGTCATATCATGAATATAAATCAGCCAAAAATTATCAGAAAATAAAGAAGGTGCATTTAGATTAACATCATCTTCTGTAAATCCTATTGGTGCTTCCATATTCTCCGTTTTAAAAAATTCCGCCACCATCTGTAAATGCTTTTCAGATAGTTTCAAAGTAAATTTAAAAAGAGAAAGAACCTCTGGATCTTTTGCTGTCGCTAATACATGTTTACTAATACATATCGACATGGTGTTTTGAATATATTGTGTCCACAATCCTGTAATTTCAGAAGACGTTAATCTTTCCTTCTTAGTCAAAGCATATACCTCCAGTATCACTAAATTTATAAGTATTTTGCCCTAACTATTCAAGATTATTTACACTTCTTATATGGATTGTGATTAATTATTCAAACTAAATTGACCCCTCTGAGTAAAAATGTTGAACGAGGCCCAACACCAAATTTTATTCCATCTAAGCTGCTGCCAATGAATATAATTTATAAAGCTCACTCAGCAAACTCTCTATCTGAAGGTGTTATAATACTCACTCCTCTTCTTGGTCAACTATATGATGCAGCATTCTTGGTTGATGCATATTAAATTGTTCTAATAATTCTTTTCCAAAAATCGTTATCGTTTTTTCCCATGGATGTCCCAGCAACCCCCACTCAAAATTTTTCTGAATAAAAAAGTAATAATCACCATTTGGAAATATCGGCACAATCCACTCATCGAACTGTGATTTAGGAAATTCTAAATGGGGATTTATCCAATAAGAGGGATGCTGCCAATCTATTGCATACATAAATTCATCCTTATGTATAAGTGCCTTAAAAGCATGCAGCGATTTAAGCTCTAAGTCACTATATATATCAATAAAAATTCGCATATCTCCTGTCCAATTTAAATAGGAGGAGATATTATATTTCTTAAACGGAGGAGGAACATTAAAGGAAGGAAAAGAAGTCACACTTGGGTTAAACCTAAATTCCTTATAGAGTCTCTCCCATACTTTTCTATGCTCCATTGAAGATAATTCCATCCAATTCTTCATTTACAGCCTCCCTTCGTATATCTCGGCGAAAATTTTTTACTAAAAGAAGGAAGATACGGCAACATAAAAACCGAAGCCGGCTGTAGCAAATAGCAATATAGTAATCGCTTTTTTATCTTTTTTCCATTCTGTTAGTCCCATTACAACAAATGCTAGCCCTAAAAATCCACATATTAACGGCATTGTTTCATTATTATTTGTTATCAAACTATAAATTGCTAAAATCCCGGCAATTAAACTAAAAATAATCCTTAATATTTTTAACAAAAAACATCATCCTTTTTCCGTAAGCTTTTTTATACATAGTTAGTTCAAATAAAATTATTGAATTGTCGTCATTCTTTATTTAAGCTTTTTTCCACTTTTTGTTTTATATATAAATAAGCTTCTAGTAGTAGACCTGCACTTAAAAATACCAAACAAATAACAAGTGTATATTTCTCAAAAAATATGGCTGTCGAGTAACCTCCTAAATAAATGCCATACAAAAGCATGAAAAAGAATCCTAATGCTGTTAACACCATCTGAATTTTTGCCAAGAGTTTTCTCCTTTTTTGGTATAAATTACATTAGTACATACGAATATGCTTTCTAAAAGGTTTCACCTTGTCCTTCTGCAGCTTATATGGTGTTTGTGCCTCAAGTAAATTCTTCTAACAGCACTGGATCCACTGGGAAAACTTTACACATGAAAAAATTTTACCAACTTGGAATTCTTAAAGTATAATGAAGTAAAAATAATATAGGAAAATTCACCTAATCAATTTACTTTTTTAAAGGATTGGTTATATTGGAGTACAATAGATGATCAATGAATTATTAATGTTTAAATTAATAGTGGCTTTAGCTGGTATTTTAAGCTTATTTCTATGCTTTTTTGCCCATTTTAAGCTAAAGGGTGCCCCTGGTGTTAGACCATATAAAGCAGCAACACTATTATCATCTTTATTTGCCTTTTTTTATGTATTTGAGTTAAGCAGCACCTCACTTAGGGATATAAAATTATGGATCATGATGGAATATCTTGTTATGCCATTCATTCCCGCTTTGCTCTTTATCATGTGTTCCGAATATGTCGGTCAAAAATTAAAGATATGGGTTTATTACTTTCTGTTTTCCATCCCATGTTTTACGATATTTATGCATGCAACAAACAATCTTCACCACCTATACTATTCTTCTGTCGGGTTAAGAAGTGATGCTCCCTTCCCCATTGCAAGACTGGAATATGGTCCGTTTTTTTACATACACGCACTTTACCTGTTTCTTTGTTTAGCGGTAAGTGTCCTAACATTAGCTCGACAATTGAAAAGTGCCTCTTTTATTTTTAGAATTCAGATTTTAGCCATGATAGCTGGCTTGATTTTTCCAATCCTTGCTAATTACTTTTATTTAAACGGTTTAAGCCCATACGGTATTGATTTAGGTCCCGTATCGATGAGTTTATCCTATATTTTCCACTGTATCGCTCTGCTATCTTTTAAAATGTTTAATGTGACTCCGATCTTTAGAGATACAGTGTTTGATAGAATGAAAGAAGGCGTTATTGTTCTTAATCAAAATGGAATTATCCTGGATTATAATCAGGCAATGCTTCCAATCATTCCAAGCCTACATACAGCCGTAATCGGTAAACCAATGATAGAAATTTTGTCAGATAATAGCAGTCTACAGACAATTATAGACACCGAGGAAAACTGTGATTACAAATGGATTTATAATAATAAGACAATTTACCATCAAGTTCAATTTTCTGAGGTACTTAATAAAAATTCACTTAAAGTTGGGCAAATCGTGACTTTTGTTAATATTACCGAGAAGATAAAGTTGCAGGAGCAATTAAAACAGCTTGCATCCATTGATGGACTTACTCAAGTTTATAACCGAACCTATTTTTTGAAGCTATCTAATGAACTGCTTCACACAAAAATACCAAAGGGAGGAAGCCTCTCTTTAATTATGTTTGATATCGATCATTTTAAAAGGGTCAACGATGATTACGGGCATGAGACTGGAGATATTGTCCTATCTCATATTGCGACAATAGCAAAAAAATGCATCCAAGAGTCCGATATTATTGGAAGGTATGGCGGAGAGGAGTTTGTGATATTGCTGCCAAATACTACTAGAGAGGAAGCGTATATCCTAGCGAATATCATCCGTGTAAAGGCGTTAGAAAGTCCTAGCTATACGAATAATACTATCATTCAGACCACTTTAAGTTTAGGTGTTTCACATACATTAGTAACACAACCAAGTATAGATACTATTAAAAACTTAATGAGAGAGGCGGATCAGGCTCTTTATACTGCCAAAAAAAATGGCAGAAACAATGTGCAAATATACTTAGAAGACGACGCTAAACAAACAATTTAAATGCAGGGGAAGGTAATGATACTGACACATTGACTCCCCTTTTTACTTTTGTCAATCAGCTATTTTCATAGTCTTGTATCAACATTACTTGAAATTCATTGATATTTGATACCCAATTAACGGAATCGATATGGATTGTATCATTTACCTCAGGCAATTCATTCATGATTCGCTCAGCTACCTCAAACATAGCTGCCGTTCTGGCATCGTCATATGGGATGCCAGTTTTAAATATTTCATTGATTTCTTGACCAAACTCTTTATTATTAGGAAGTATTTTTACTGTATAATTTATCTTTCCTGTATTCTCACTTTTCCAAGAGTCCGCTAGATAATGGGTATTATCAAGGGCATAATGAGTATTCAAATAATTCTCCATATCTATTACTGTGTTAGCTTTGTCTGGTTTGTTGTTCCCAATAGACTGATTTGCATTTGAATTGTTGCTTTTATCAGGTTTAGTCACTGTGCTATTTTTTGTTTCTTGACTTGAATCTTTCTGTTCACTTGTAGTAGAAGTCAGATTTGACTTCTCAACTGTTTCTCCTGTCGGATTTGAACAGGCTACCATTGTTAGAAACATTGTCGCTAAACCAATATAGATAGAAGCTATTTTCATAAATACACTTCCTTATATTAAATAGATATTGATACTCATTTAACCTTCTTGTTTTTTCATCTATGTACAAAACCACTTGGCTGCTTACGCCACAAATTGTTCATAATAGGAGATATCCTCTTCTAACCAGTCGAACATAATATCCCTCTCTTTTTCCAAACACAAACAAAAAGGTCCACATATACAAATTTATGGAAAATATGTTAAAATATAATTATATTTTATAAAAGGATGTGGGTCAATGAAAGCAAAAGAACATGGTATCTCCATTGTGTTAAACCTCTTCTTAGGCTATCTGTGGATTATATTTGTCAATCATATAGTTGCAATTGCCAATTCATTTCATAACACCCTTTTAATTGGTGGCTTTTTCATCCTATTAGGAACCTTTTTATTTTGGGAAATTGTCAACCGAATAACTCCATTTAATACGTACAAATTTAATCATCCTGTTCGAATAACAGGTTTTGCTTCATTCTTATTAGTTGTGGTAATCAACTACCTTTGACAAAAGATAAAACGGTCTTCTGGATTCCAAATATGCAAATTATCAGCAATATAACCGCGCAACCACAGTTTTCCGTCCATTTTTCTTAGATAAAAGCCTTTCGGAAATTCATCGTCCTCTGTTAAAGGTTCAGATGCTACGGTGACAGAACCTGTTGGAGCTTGATTAGTCTTGCTAGTATCAGCAGAAATTTCAGGTTGATCTAGATAAAATAGTCTTAAATATGGCCCTAGCTCAAGGGGACAATTATGTAATCCAAGTTCTGTTGCTTTATGCAAAATTTCAGGTGTTGTCGCTCCATTTGGAAGCCCTAGATTACTTACAGCAAGCTCTACAGTCTTAAGTCTATACGCAGTAGAAGACACGATTAATCTATCATCAGCTAACAACATCTCCCCGTACTTATTTAATAAAATAGATGAATCCAGCAGTTCCTGAATTAGTTGTGATTTTGTCTGGCCGCCTATAGTTATGTTTCTGATGATAGTTGGGCAGTCAGGATAAACCTTTTTATATTCTTCTTTAGCCAAAATCCCTCATCCTCTCCATATGTAATTGCTAACTTTAGTTTTTATTTATTCTACAAGTTTCATTTAATACCCTTGTTATTCCTTCCATAAAAAAAGCAGCTGGTCGGCTGCAACTAATGGGAGCTTATGTTTTCACTGCCCTCCTCTTCCTTTTCTTGACCATTATTTTAGCTAGTAATATTACCAGACATAACATTGGAATAAGAAACTGAAAGACCAAATGAACGTACAGCGGCACAATCTTTAAACCGATATAAAGATGGACAATAAAGTTGTTCATGAACGCTGCACTTATAATATAAACAACAAGCAAAAAGGGGATGATCATCTTTTGTTTCTTTTTTAGTTTAAAAATCCCTGCCAGCCCTTGAATACCTGCATAGGAGAAAATAGTTATTTTTATTAGGCCACCAATGGTAAACACCAAAACTGCTAATAATTCTAGATGTCTAATAAAATTCAAAAAATTAATATGTTCAATTGTCTTCATAAATGGAAAAGTAAAATATTCAGCTAAATCTGCTGTCAATAGTCCGACATTAAGTACTGCTATTATTATTAATGTTAATCCTGAAATAAGTACAGCCATCCAGCTATGTTTCTGAAAGGTAGAAAACTTTGTTAAATATTGATAATAACAAATAAAAACGATTACTTCACCAAATGGAAAGGTAATTAATGTTGGGAAAACAGCCTTTATAATGGGAGAATAACCCTCTTCTAGGATTGGTCTTAAATTATTCCAATGAAAATCCTTAAGAAAAAACATAAATACGATAACCAATATAAGAAATGTCAACATAATTAAGGTTAGTGCTTGAGATGATCGACCTAATGTCTCTATATCTAAATAACAAACATAGGCAACTAACAAAAGAATCGATAATTTAATGACCCAAGCACTGACACTCCATAAAATTACTTCATTAATAAAAAAAGCAAAATCTCCTGTCACACGAGCAGCTAAATACAAAAAATAAAGATAGTAAAGGGTAGCGATAATAACTCCTATGGGACGACTAAATGCATCTTGTAAAATACGTGTGAACGTTTTTCCTGAACCGCCAGCTCTATACAATGCTATATAACAAAAATGAATGGCAATTCCGATAACTGTTGCAATACCAATTGCCATCCAAGCATCTTTTTTTGCTTCCATTCCCATTCCTAATACAATGGAGCTTCCAAGTTGAAACAATATGATCATAGAAGCTAGCTCTAATGTATCAATTTTTTTTATTTCCATCTTTAACACCAGCCGCCCATTAGGTTAGTCACTTATATTTATATCTCCGTAATTTCGTACGGTAACATTTGCTGTTATTTCGAACTTAGAAGTTGAAAAGATTTCTTTTTGCCATATCTTCTCATATTTTTTCCAGTTTGATTTATCGTCAATTCTCAATATATCGCCAAAACCGATAAAATCACAATTTAATGTTTGTGATTGAACTATTAAGTCTTTTATGCTTGCTTCTATGTCCTTTTCCATTAATTTTTCAATCTTTTTTATCCCATCTGGTTTTGTTAAATCCATGTCACAATTAAGTTCATCTAAATCTCCAACTAAGTCAACATTAATCTTGAATTGCGGCTTTCCATTATTCATCTTGCCATCGATCGACGTTTTAGAATGAATAATCGTTAAACCAAACTCCTCCTTCTGAGCAGAACAATAGGAGCTGAAATAGCTATTTTTCAAGGATCCTTTAATTAAATAATAGGATCTGCTTTGGTTATCATTTAACCAGCCTGCTTTTTTGTCTTCATTCATAACAGTCAATCCTGAAAGCTCTAAGTATGCATTTGGCGATATGGTCTCCAAGATAGCTTTTTCTCCAGCAGTTTTCTTATCCCCAATTAACATAATTGTTGGTACAATTGCTTCCTTTCCTCTTGATAGAATTTCTGCCTTAAGCTGTGTTGGGAATATTCTTTGATGCGAGCCCCAGTTCACCTCGGTGTTTTCAAGTGTTTTTACAATTTCGCTGCCTGGAATGTCCTCCATGAACGGGATAACTTTTAATGCATCCCAGGCACTAATGTCTTTTGTGATTAGTATATCTAACATGGAGCTTAATCCAGGCTCACGCAATATATAATTGAGCACTCCATTAATTCCTATTGTTTCAGCAACTGACTCTCCAATTATAATGAGCTGAACCTGAGCTGGACTTAATTGTCTTGATATTTTTCTGGATACCATTTCAATCGCCTTGCCCATACTCTTCGCCTTCGTATCATACACAACTACTGGCAGCTTGTCTGTCGGATTATTAAGTGGCTGTGGATTAATTACTTGTAAGGAAACAACATAATTATCAGATTCCCTGTCAATTCCAATTGCATAAACAAGAGCGACTTCATTTAATTCGTTACGATTAATATTACCTAGCGAAAGTATGGCAAACAGTGATAATAACGCAATAATGCCTAATGTTTTCATTTTGCTAGTCCTTTGTTATTCTCTTTTTTTGGATACAGGTTCCTCATGCTGAAATTGATGCTTATTCGTTAATTTTCGTAATGGAAAGCGATATATAGTATCCTTTTGGTCTTTTGGATTAAAGGGAAAAAGTGGAGAAAAGTAAGGCACACCAAAGGATCTTAAATGGTTAAGATGAAAAACTAACGCTAAAGTTGCTAAAATAATTCCATATAATCCTAAAAAAGCAGCTATCAAGATAAAGCCGTACCGAAGTGTCCGAACAGCTGTGGCAAGTGTCATAATTGGTGCTACGAAACTGAATATATACGACATGCTTACTACAAGTAGTGTAGCAGGCTGTACTAAACCTGCTTCTACGGCTGACTGACCAATGATTATCGTCCCAACAATGGACACCACTGAAACCAATCCCTTCGGCAATCGCAATGCACCTTCAATGATAATTTGGAAAAGAAACATAAAGAGAAGTAACTCAACGACTAAAGGTAAAGGTTTACCTTCCCTTTGAGAAGCCAGGCTCAAAATTAAATCAAAGGGCAATAGCCCTGGATGGTATGTAACAAAGGCAAGATAAAACGCTGGTAAATAAATAGCCAAGGTCAATGCAAGGATTCTGAGAAGCCTTGTTACACCACCATTAACGAAGTAATAATCGTCTGGTGATTGCAAGAACTGTAAAAAAAGTGCTGGTATGACTAACGCATACGGTGTACCCTCAACTAAAATCGCAATTTTCCCATCCGTAATTTCTCCTGTAAGCACATCAGGTCTATCTGTTGTCAAAATCAGTGGAAACGGTGTGAGAAACTGATCGCGAATATATTCTTCCACATAGTTTGCATCCAATATTTTACTGCTTTTTATTTTTGTTAACCTTTTTTTTAATTCTGCTAATATTGTTTTATCTACTGATTGTTCTAAATAGATTATGCAAATATTTGTATTCGTAAGGCTTCCAAACGTATAATTTTCTAATCGAAGTTGTTCGTTTTTAATGGCATGTCTCATAATCGCGATATTCGTCGCAAGATTTTCATTAAACCCAATTAAAGGACCTTTCGTAACACGTTGGCCTTCTGCTTCTGTCAGAGACCGTTCCTTCCATTTGGCAACATCAATAGAAAGGACATCGTTTATTCCCTCTATGATCACAATGGTTTTGCCATTGAGCACATCGTGAATAGCATCTTTATATAAATGAAGAGTTGCAATTGATTTAGCCTGAATAATTTCCTTCTGAACAGTTAGCAAAATATCTTTAATCTCTACTGCTGGAGATAGCTGCTGTAAAGGCTTAATAATAAAATTTTCAATCTCTTTCTCATCAGCAATGCCTGCAATAAAAACGATAGAACACTCTAATCTATTCTCCATCAATAGATTCAATGTAATGGATCGAACATTTAGGTCGTCTGGATTACCTAAAGAAGCTTTAATATTGTCAGCACTTATACCCTTTAGGCTTGCCCCCATCCTAATACCTCCAAACATTTATATATTTGTTAATTTTAACTAAGTGGTAGGTTTTTATGTATATTAGTTATAAAGTTCTTTAGCTTAGCTTTAAATAAAAAATGATAAATAAAAAAACCGGACTATCACGTGAATCTTTTAAAGATTTCCGTGATAGTCCGGTTTAGCTTATTCTGAATTACATAAATACTAGCCTTCAAACCTATCTATTTAACTTGCTAAAGAATTATTTGGTTTCGTCTTCAAGCTAGATTTAGAATACTTTAAATTACTTGCAGCAATTCCTCCTAAAATTATCGCCACTCCTATCCATTGCCAGCCACTTACATCTTCTTTTAGAACAAAGGCAGACATAAGTACAGCTACAGGAAGCTCAGATGCTGTAAGGATTGTGCCAAGTCCTGGGCCAATCTTTGGCATTCCAATTGAAAATAATAATGGCGGCAGTACAGCACCAAAAAAGCCAAGGATTAAGCCGAACTTTGTTACTCCTATTAATACAGGTAAATCAACTAAATATAATGGTGGAAACACAATAAACACAATGATTAATCCCCCACTAGACAGCAATGCACTTTTTAACAAAGGTGCTGTATCTTTTCCGACAGAACCACTAAGGAAAATAAAAGTAGCAAACGTCACTGCAGAAAGCATTCCCCACATAGCACCTTGTAAGGATACAGTAACTCCTGTATCTGAAAGGATTCCTGCAGCTAAAAGGGAACCTGCAAGAAGAATAACGATGGCAACAAGTTTTTCTAGTGAAGGCTTCTTTTTAAAGAATACTAGCTCTAGCAACGAACCGATCCAAATATATTGAAAAAGAAAAATAATAGCCAATGAAGCATGAAGTGATTGCAGCGAATGATAATAGAATATTCCAGTTAAACCAAACGGAACACCTGATAACAGCAGCTTTATCGCTTGATTTCGTGAGATTTGATGTTTTTTTGTTAATGCTACAAGCAGCCAAATAATCACTGTCCCAAATAAATATTGTCCACCTGTTATCTCCTGCACCGAAAATCCATTAGCGTAAGCAAGTTTAACAAACGTTGATAAGATGCCATAACTGCAGCCACCTAAGAAAACAATTAATACATAATGCCAGTTTTTCATACTAGCCCCTCCTTTTGCATAAAAAAAGCCACACAAATGTCCTAAGACACTTGTGTGGCGAAAATAGAGCTTACTCTAGAAAAATCCACGAACAAAAAAATTTTAGTATGTTAATTCCGTTTTTCATTATAAAATCAACATTTATTGTTGTCAATACCAACTTGTTAATTATTGGCACAAAACTGGCCAACAATCTTTTCAAGACGCTTAGTTTCTTGTGGGGAAATTTTTTCATTCAGTCTGGCGCCTGCAATAATTGGCAGCCATTCTAAAATAGCCTTTTCAGATAAATTGGTCTTATCACAGTAGGAGCGAAGATATAATTCTGCTAATTCATGGGAATAGGATGAAAATAATAAATAGCTGCGACAAACGTCTGCTCTCGGATCACCAGCACTCGCATCTACCCAGTCAATTATACTTATCGTCTCATTACTTACTAGTAAATTATATGGATGGAGATCACCATGACATAGTTTAGATTTATATTGTAGGAATCTTAATCTACTTAAAAGTTTAATCTTTTGTTCTTCGCCTAAAGTACGGGCTGAATTAATTTGGCGGTTCAATTTTTCTGCCATAGATTCTATTTCATCGGAATTTATTTCAACTGTATGTATCTCGTTCTGCACATTAACGAGGATGCTTATATAATGCTCGACAGACTCGATATTGTCCTGAATAAGCTGACCAAGCGTTTCGCCGTTTATGTGTTCCATAATAATAGCCTGTGTTCCATTTATTTTGGTAACTTCAAACACCTTCGGGACATTAAGGCCGCACGAATAAGCAAACTTTTGTTTTGTAGCTTCAGACAAGGCTTCATTTGGTGGTAAATATTCTTTAAACAGCTTCACTATTTTATTATTGCACATAAATATATCAGCGGTATTACCAGTAGCAATCAGACTTCCTAATTCCACTATCTTCTCCCCCCTCAAGCAGTATCCCTTATATTAAAACGCTTACTTTACTCTTTTAATATTAATTTTTGAATAATAAATCAGCTACCAAACCTGGCAACTGATTTATCTCAGGTGATCCACCAAAGCCGTCAATTAAATAAAGTTTTTTCATTCGTTCTTCTCCCTTAAAAACAAGCACTTTTGTTTATTACTCATTCTGCTACTGCAATAACAAATTCAATGCCTGTTGGTTCCCTTTGAAATGGTTCTTTATATTCCTTGAATAGGAACTTAACCGCAGACATATCGTCTGGTAATGGCGGTGAAACTGTGTAAGTATGTGACATATGGCCATCAGAACCTCCTCCTCCTATGTCTCTGCAGTCATACTCCACCCCATTATTTTCTATCGAGAGCTCAAGAAAGGTAAATTCATGTAAAATTTTTGCATTTTCTTCTAGCGGTTCTTTATCCAAAGTTAAATTTACGATGCTAGCATTTTCATATTGCCGTACAAATGTTACGGTGAAAAATAGATTATCCCTTTCATATGATTTTAATATCGGGATATTTTTACGAAATCCTTTTGGGTCTGGATATGGCTTAAATAGGTCTTCATGCAATAAGTGATGAAATAACCCGTCTAAGAAGTCCTCATATAAATCGTATTTTGTAGACCATGTAGTTATAAGCTGAGGGGATGGAAAACTAGATTTACTCGCTATACTTTTTCGTTTGTTAATTAATCCACATATTTGTTCATCAATTTTTTCAAGACGACTATCATATTGCTCTCGTTTATCTGTCATTTTGCTTCCTCCTCCTAATAAATGATAAGTTAATTCTAGCATAATTTGGAAAGTGTCGGAACTGAACATAATAGACTTTATGTATTTAACAATAATAAGTAAAAATATGCTAATATTTACATTAATCAGTTAGCTAAGGAGGTTACTATAATGAGCTATTCTTCAATAAACTTTCAAGATAAATTTGCAAAATTTACGGATCAATGGTCACCAAAAGTCATTGCCGAAATGAATGACTATCAATTTAAATTAGTTAAGGTGCTTGGTGAGTTTGTTTGGCATAAGCATGAAGAAACAGATGAAGTGTTTATTGTAATGGAAGGCAGTTTAATCATCGAATTCAGGGATGGTCAAGTTCCATTAAAGGCAGGAGAAATGTTTGTAATTCCGAAGAATGTTGAACATAAGCCATTTGCTGCTTCGGAATGCAAAATTATGCTTGTTGAACCTAAAGGTGTAGTTAATACTGGCGAGGAAAGAACCTCCCAAACAGCAGAAAATGATGTTTGGATATAACAAAAGAATCTATTAAGCTATATAATTAGTCCCATGTCGAACAAAGAAAATTCAAAACATGAAAATCGAACTATTAATTGGAAAACGTATAAATAGTTCGATTTTGATTAGGTTTACATACTTATGTCACAACTTCTATATAATAAAGTCTATTTCAGTAGTATTAATTTAGATTGTTTTCCACTTTTCCATTAAACTATCCACTCGATTGACTATATGCTGCTCTGAAATGGTCTTTATGCTGCGGTCTTCTACTATTATTTTGCCGTCTACTATTACATCTGTAATCGCATTTGGTTGGAGGGAATAAACTACATTTGCAAATAACTCTGTTTTTGGGGAAAGGGATAAATCGTTTATATCTAATGTAACGAAGTCTGCCTTCATTCCTGCTTTAATCTCACCTGTTGACAGCTGCAGCATTTCCGCTCCTGCTTTTGTTCCCATGTTGTATACTTGTTTTGCATTAATACAAGTACCATCAAGGCGAGTTACCTTTTGCAGAAGAGAGCACATTCTCATTTCTTCGAAAATACTGATTCGATTATTGCTGCAGGCTCCATCTGAACCAAGTGAAATACGGACACCTGCCTCAAGTAAATCTGGTATTCTTGTCACTCCATCAGATAAAAACATATTACTTGATGGGCAATAAGCGAGCGCTGTTTTTCTTTGTCCTAATAATTTTATTTCACTGTCATCCAACCAAACTAGATGAATAGCAATCATACTATCATCGACAACACCAAGCGAATCGAGATAATGAACTGGACGTAAGCCAAACTTTTCAAGTGTCTCATCAACTTCAAATATTTCTTCTGCCACATGAATATGAAATGGTGTATTTAATTCCTTCGCAAGACGGTGTCCTGCCTTAATCATTTCCGGTGATGCCGCGTGAGGACTATGTGGCGCAGGATGAATAGATACCATTGCGTCTCCTTGATACTTAATTGCGAGCTGTCTTGTTCGGTCAACAGCCTCTGCTACACTTTCTTGATAACTGATTGGAGCACCTTCCCAATCATACATTGTCCTCGCGAAAACAAGGCGGATTCCAATATCCTTTGCTGCTTGAATCACCGCTTCATCTGTGGCAATTCCACCATTATGGACATAAAAAAAGTCACTGACAGTTGTTACGCCGTATTTCAGCATTTCTCCAAAAGCAAAGAGTGCTCCCGAATAAATTGCTTCCTCATCCAATAATGGTGTGTAACGGTACAATGCTTGATCTCTCCATTCTAAAAACGGACGATCCACAGCAATTCCTCTCAGTAAGCTTTGAAACGAATGATTATGAGCATTAACAGTTCCTGGCAAGATTGCTTTGTCCTTCCACTCTACCACAGCTATTCCTTTATATTTTTCGGTAAGCTGTTTCTTTGGACCAATTTCCTTTATTACTCCATCCAAGACATAAATGGCATGATTCTTTTGAAATTGGCTATTTATATAAACTAAATCAGCAGCATATATCATACTCATCCTGTACGCTCCTTTACACATCTAATTTTTCGTCTAATGAAAGAATCGAATGCAGCAGCACATTTGCCGCTTTTTCCATGTCCTCCAATCGGCTTTCTTCCTCTGGACAGTGACTTTTCCCGCCAACACTTGGAACAAATATCATGCCGCTTCTTGTTATTGCTGCCATATGTGCCGCATCATGTCCTGCCATGCTGCCAAGTACTAAATAAGGGAAATTAAGAAGCTCTGCACTGTTTTTTATTGCTTCGATTACTACTTCATCCATTTCAGCTGGCGCTTGGTCTAACAACACTTTTCTTTCTATTTGCACAGCTCGTTTCTCCTCACAATCCAAGCAATCGAGCGTAAAAGCTGTTAATATCTCCTGTATTTCAAGCGATGTTTTCCCTCTTATTTCTAATGACATTGTTACTTTATCAGGGATAATATTTGGTGCATTCGGGCTGACAGTAATCTTTCCAATCGTGCCAACCACTTCATTTGAAGGGTGTTTTAAACAGGCACGCTCTAACGACAATATAAGCTCTGATGCTGCAGTTAAGGCATCTTTCCTGTCTTCCATTAACGTAGTTCCAGCATGATTAGCCTCACCGATAACGGTTATGTGTTCACGATAGATACCTGTTATTGCCATTACAATCCCGATAGGTATGGAACTGTTGACAAGCCTTTTGCCTTGTTCAATATGCACCTCTAAATAAGCACTAAGTTCTATCGGTTTTCTTATACAGTTCGCAAATTGCTCAAGGCTGCCCCCTGCAGCTCGTAATGCATCTGTGAGCTTCGTTCCGGCTGCATCTGCTACATCTATAATTTTAGCTTTTGTCAATTTGCCGCTAACCGCCCTGCTACCAAATGTAGACAATCCAAAAGGATTAGGTTCTTCCGCACTAAATGAAACGAACTCGAGTGGATGCCTTGTCACTATGCTGTTTTCTTCCAATACTCTCAATACTTCAAGAGCCATTAATACACCAAGTGCTCCGTCATATTTCCCGCCGTTTGGGACTGTATCAATATGTGAGCCAAACACAATACTCGGAAGATCCTTAGCCCCCTTACGTTTCCCCCAAATATTTGCGGCTTCGTCAACCTTTACAACCAAATTCGAATGGCAAAGACGACTTTTCAGCCATTCTCTTGCTGCTAATTCACTTGAAGTAAAGGTGGTTCTATCAAGACCACCTTTGTCGTTTCTACCGAATTCCCCAAGCTCTTCAATGTCTGTTTTCAGTCGAGCTAAATTGATGGAAAGCTTCCCTTTTTGCAACATTTACACCACCTTTAACAACGACTTTGCCATTCTTAATCACAGTATCAACTAAATTAACAGCATAGTTGTATTGAAGGGTTTGATAATTTCGCGCATCAAACAAAATGAGATCTGCTTTTTTCCCAACTTCAATACTGCCAATTTCATGGGCCCTATTGATGGCATGTGCTGCATTAATGGTACAGGCTGCTAACACTTCCTCTGGAGTCATTTTCATTGTTAAGCACGCTAGATTCATAATAAATGGCAAGGATTCTGTCGGTGATGAGCCCGGGTTTCGATCTGTTGAAAGGGCAACAGCAACACCAGCTTCAATCATTTTTCTTGCATTAGCAGGCTCTGCCATTAAAAAGAATGCTGTTCCAGGTAAAAGTACGGCAATTACGCCTTTTTCCGCCATTTCCTGTATCCCTTCTTCTGAAGCTCTTAACAAATGGTCTGCAGAAACGGCACCTATCTCTGCTGCTAACTCAGCACCACCAAATGGGACAATTTCATCTGCATGAATCTTTGGCAATAACCCATGCTTTTTTCCTTCCTCTAATATTATCTTGGACTGTTCAACTGTAAAAACTCCCTCTTCACAAAACACATCGCAAAACTCTGCTAGCTTTTCCTTCGCAACAAGCGGAAGCATTTCCTTAATTATTAATTGGACAAAATCATCAGGATTTTCCTTGTACTCATGTGGAACAGCATGTGCTCCCATAAATGTAGAGACTAGATCAATCGGGTGAATGTCATTCAGTTTTTTGGCAACCCTTAGCTGTTTCAATTCATCCATTGTCGTCAGCCCATAGCCGCTTTTCGCCTCTATTGTTGTAACTCCATATTGCAGGAAGCGGTCCAGACGTGGAACTGTCTCGCTGATTAGTTGTTGTTCAGATGCTTGCCGTGTTTCGGCAGTAGTACTTAATATTCCGCCTCCTGCTTTTAAAATATCAATGTATTTTGCACCCTTTAAGCGCATTTCTAATTCCTTCTCACGACTTCCAGCAAAAACAATATGTGTATGTGGATCAATTAAACCTGGTGTTACTACCTTGCCTGCTGCATTAATAACCTCAACTGGTTCACTTAATCTACTAACATATTGCTCTACTACTTGATTTGCGCCGACATAGATAATTCTGTCCTTTTTTATTAACACACTGCCATTTTCTATTACACCTATATTAGACATTTCTTGGCCTATCTTTGGTTTATTACTGCTTCCGCTTACGGTAATAACTTGGGATGCATTTTTAATGTATAGATATTCAGACATGTTATCTCAACCTTTTACTTTAGATTTGGGATATTGATTCCTTTTTCCTTCGCTGCTTCTTTTGCTAACTCATAGCCTGCATCAACATGACGGACAACACCCATTCCTGGATCTGTTGTGAGTACTCTTTCAAGCCTCTGCCCTGCTAATTCTGTACCATCTGCGACGACAACCATTCCAGCATGGACAGAATAGCCCATTCCAACTCCGCCGCCATGGTGAACAGATACCCAGCTTGCACCAGCAGCTGTATTAAGTAATGCATTTAAGATTGGCCAGTCTGCAACTGCATCACTGCCATCCTTCATTGCTTCCGTTTCACGATTTGGCGAAGCAACAGAACCTGCATCCAAATGGTCTCTTCCAATCACAATTGGTGCAGACAGTTCTCCGCTCGCAACCATGTCATTGATGATTTTTCCAAATTTGGCACGCTCCCCGTAACCTAACCAGCAAATACGTGCCGGGAGTCCTTGGAATTCAATTTTTTCTCTTGCCATCCTTATCCAATTACATAAATGTTCATTATAGGAAAACTCTCTTAAGATGACTTCATCTGTTTTATAAATATCCTCTGGATCACCAGATAATGCTACCCAGCGGAACGGCCCCTTCCCTTCACAAAACTGCGGGCGAATATAGGCAGGTACAAATCCTGGGAAAGCAAAGGCATTTTCAACACCTTCATCAAAAGCAACCTGCCTGATATTATTGCCATAATCAAAAACGATGGCACCTTTCTGCTGCATCTCCAGCATTGCTTGAACATGAACGGCCATGCTAGCCTTTGATTTTTTTACATATTCAGCTCCGTTTTCTTTGCGTAACTTTTCCCCATCCTCTAAAGAAAACCCAATTGGTAAATAGCCATGAAGGGGATCATGTGCAGACGTTTGATCTGTTACGATATCTGGAATAAACCCGCGTTTAATCATGTCTGGAAGCACCTCAGCAGCATTGCCGACTACCCCAATGGATAGCGGTTTTCCTGCTTTTTTTGCTTCTTCCGCTTTAGCGATTGCTTCATCCAATGTTTCTGCAAGGACATCACAATAGCGTGTTTTTATCCGCTTTTCAATGCGGCTCCTGTCAACATCGATGCCAATTAATACACCGCCTGCCATCGTGACAGCTAAAGGCTGCGCTCCACCCATTCCGCCAAGCCCTGCTGTTACAGTAATTGTCCCCTTTAATGTTCCATTAAAATGCTGGTTAGCACATTCAGCAAATGTTTCATATGTTCCTTGAACGATGCCTTGTGTACCAATATAAATCCAGCTTCCAGCTGTCATTTGTCCATACATCATTAAGCCCTTTTTATCAAGCTCGTGAAAGGTTTCCCAATTCGCCCACGCTGGCACAATATTAGAATTGGCTAACAAGACACGTGGTGCAGCTTCATGCGTTTTGAAGATGGCGACTGGTTTGCCTGATTGTACTAACAAGGTTTCGTTGTCCTCTAGCGATTTTAAGGATGCAACAATATTCTCGAATGCAGTCCAGTTTCGGGCAGCCTTCCCGATGCCACCGTAAACAACCAGATTTTCAGGATGCTCCGCAACTGCCGGATCTAAGTTGTTCATTAACATTCTTAATACCGCTTCTTGCTCCCATCCTTTTGTATTTAATGTAGTTCCTCGAGGGGCGCGAATTATTTTGTTTTTCCCTTCCATGCTTCTACCTCCTATATTCTTTAACATTATATTTATTGGTAAATTTAGAGAATATGAGATTTAATCATTACCTTGCGTTATTGCACCTGTATCAAAAGACCAGTTTTCCTGCTTTAGGGCTTGATCTAAATTTTCAATATCTGTAGCAAAAACACGATCACTTATGATGACAGGAACGATTGCACGAATTTTTTCATGAAGCAATTTTGACTGTGGTGCAAGTTTCTCACACCCTCTTATATCTGCTGCCTGTGCTGCGCATATTGCTTCAATCGCAACTACTTTTCTGGCATTTTGCACAATTTCATATGCATGGCGTGCTGCTGTTGTCCCCATGCTTACATGATCCTCTTGATTTGCTGAAGACGGAATGGAATCAACACTTGATGGATGTGCCAATGTTTTGTTTTCTGAAACTAAGGAAGCAGCTACATATTGGGTAATCATAAGTCCTGATTCAAGGCCAGGATTTGTGCTTAGAAATGCTGGTAAATCATTTAACTGTGGATTAACAAGGCGCTCAATTCGTCTTTCAGATATACTGGCAATTTCTGCAACACCAATACTTAAGAAATCCATTGCAAAGGCGATTGGCTGTCCGTGGAAATTCCCGCCCGATATAACTTTACCGCTATCAGCAAAAATCAATGGATTATCTGTCGCCGAATTTATTTCTATGATTAGCTTTTCTTTCACATAATTTAATGTTTGAGAAATCGCCCCATGCACTTGAGGAATACAACGAAGCGAATAGGCATCCTGCACCCGGAGCTCCCCCTGTTTTGTTGTCAGCTTGCTGCCTGCAACATAAGATAGGATCCGTTCTGCCACTTCCTGCTGTTCTGGATATGGTCTAACTAAATGGGACTCTGGCGAGAATGCATCGATAATTCCTCTTAACCCTTCTAACGTTAAAGCAGCTACTCTATTTGCCAAATGAAACAGTTTTTGTGCTTCTATATAAGCTAAAACCCCTACAGAAGTTAACGCTTGTGTACCATTAATTAATGCAAGACCCTCCTTCGCTTTTAAACGAATCGGTTTTAAGCCAGCACGTCTTAACGCTTCCTTTGCTTCAAGCTTTTCACCTAGATAAATGGCTTCCCCTTCTCCTACTAACACTAGTGCCAAATGTGCTAATGGCGCTAAATCACCACTTGCGCCAAGAGACCCTTGGCTTGGAATAACTGGGTGAATTTCATGATTTAGGCAATCAACGAGCAATTGAAGTGTTTCTGGCCGTATCCCAGAATAGCCCTTTGCCAGTGCATTTGCTCGAAGCAGCAGCATCACTCTGCTAACATCCTCAGAAAAGGGCTTGCCGACAGCACAGGCATGGCTTCTAATTAAATTGATTTGTAAATGCTCTAAATCATCTGTGGAGATTATCGTGTCACTAAACTTGCCAAAGCCTGTATTAACTCCGTAAATTACATTCTTATCCTCAATAAGGTTTTCCACAACAGCCCTGCTTTTTTTTACATTCTCCCATGCATCCTCATGAATTTTAACTGTCGCTTTTTTGTTTAATACAAGCTTGATTTCTGCAAATGTCAATGTGCTCCCATCAAGAAATACATACATGCTACCGCCTACTTCCCCTTCTTTTTTCAAATACAAAAAGGGGACTGCATAAAGAAATAAACTTCTTCATGCAGCCCCCTATATACTAAGAACTATGGGCTCTAAATATTAAATTATTAATCAATTATTTTAAATGGTAATTCGCTAAAATTCCTAAATGTCTAATTGCTCACTACAATGATTATACATTTATTCAGAATATTTAGCAAACGTTATTTTACCAATTCCCCCCGCTTTTTTGTAACTTTTTAAGTAGCCATGTAGTAAAAGACTAAATATGGTTAAATCCTAATCCTAATGCATCGTGCTCAAAGCCTTTTTTCGGGGCTCCGATTGTTCCAAAAATACAAACACAAATCCATTCCCCATTATAGCCGTACTTTTCGATTTCACCTCTGACAATTCCGAATGTCAGGCCTACCGTTCGCAATATTTCACCGAATTGCACATTGCCTCTCCCAACACCTTGCAGTGCTTCTAATATGGTGTGATAAAGAGCATGAACCTCTCTGTATGCGTCTCCATCAATAATATTATTGGACTTAGCCGTCGTTTCAATTGCAGCAATTACTTTAAATAAATCCATTGCGCCAACTTTTCCTACAGTATAACGATAGCCTCTTTTTGTTAATTCGTCTTTAATTTCCTGTTCGCCGCTGCCGTTATGTAAAAGTGTTAACAATGACGTTAGTTTGCCCATCGAATAGTTTTTCACAGAGCCATCCCCTTCCTGAAGAAAAAAATTTCTAGTACAGCAAAAAAACTTCGCAAAAGAAGAACAAAAAAATCTTCTTGCCAAGTCTACCCCTAAAAACTAAACACTAATTGAACATACCAATATGTAACTAACTTCACTTAATCTCCATACTAAGTTCTAAAAAATTGATTTTATTTGGAAGCTTTTTACTATCTATCTCTATATTTTCTATTAAATTGATATAAGTTGTCAATATAAATGTCTAAATTTTCCGAATTCACAACAAACCAAAGGATAGTAATTAGTGATTGACCTTAGAATGACTAGAGGGTTTATACTTAAACCAATTAATGAACAGAAAGTTGGATACTAATGATTAGAAGCATTTCACAAAAGGATACAGCGGAAATAACAGCTTTATTATGGGTAATATTCGAGGATATGGAGCTGTCACTGCTTAACAAAATTTCGAAAAACAAGGTATTAGAAATGGTGGGAGAAGCGATGGCAGATCCAACTTATCGGTACGGAATGAGCAGAGGGATAGTATATGAACATAATGGTGAAATAGCCGGAGTCAGCTTTGGGTACCCTGCAATAGATGAGGCTGTAATTGATGAACCGTTTCGACAGGTCCTAATAAAAAATGGCTATGCTGAAAATGAGACCTTATTTGTTGATAAGGAGGCATTTCCAAAAGAGTGGTATTTAGACTCTATAGTCGTTCATAAAAAATACAGAGGTTTAGGGATTGGTTCGATTTTACTGAAAGAAATGGACCATTTAGCGATTAATGCGGGCTACAGAACGATTGGCCTTAACGTAGATATTGGCAATCCTAAAGCAAAAAAGCTATATTCAAGTATAGGCTATAAAAAAGTGGGCGAAATAGTTTTAAGCGGACACCGTTATGAACATCTTAATAAAACCTTAATGGATACCCGTATGGCGAATTAATTTCAAACGAGTTATCCCGATTAATACAAATAGATGGAGCAGAAATATGAACTGGAAAATTAACGAAATTGCTAATCTTTATGATATCAGTGCACATACCTTACGTTATTACGAGGATATAAATTTAGTCGTCCCCCGCAGAGGCGAAAATAATTATCGAATTTATACAGATGAAAATTTACAGCAATTAAATATCATTCGAGATTTAAGAAAATTTAATATTCCTTTAGAAGAAATAAAAGATTATTTGGAAAAACGCACCGTAGAGAAGACGTTAAACCTGTTGAAAAAGCAGCAGCTCTTTATTGAGCAAGAGTTAGCTGCTTTGCAGGAAATGCAGCATATCGTCGAGGAAAGAATTGATGTTTTTACACAAACTGTGCCATGTGCAGAGGGTGTGTGTCAGCTAATCGAATGTCCAGACAGATATGTGATTGCAAGCATTGATAAAGATATTGACAGTGAGCATGTTGACCTTTCGTTGAAAGAGCTATATAAAAAATACGAAAACAATCTCCCCCATTTAGAACAACATATGATAGGAAGTTTTTTGTACAATACCGAAAGCAAGACTATCAGTCACCGTGTTTTTTATTTTATTGAAAATGCTTCTGATTTCCATGCAACGGTTTTGCCAAAAGGAAAATATGCAGCGATTTGTTATAAAGGCAGCTACAAAAAAACCGAGCAATATATCGTGAAGCTTAAGGAATACATAGTGGAAAATAAATTAGAGATGGATGGCGAGCTTTTCGAAACGTATATCATTGATTTTCATGAAACCCATATAGCGGATGAATATGTGACAAGGATTGAAGTGAAGATTAAGGAAACTACTTAATAAATATTTATTGCACAACGAGCATCACTAATTTTATAGTCAGTTCTGATATAATTGCTATTACTAAATAGGTTTAAATTTTTTTTAAGCAAAGACTGAACCATTACTATTTCTCTCTACAAACCTAAATTATGAGCAAATTCCTTATAAATTTTGCTTATAATTTAGGTTCTTTATTTGGTATTTAGGTTGAAATAAACATTTAAAGGAGCAAAAGTGACTCAACTTCCTCCCCAGCATAAGTTATATCAATAAGATTTCACTTATTTTTGGAACAGCCCTTTTATATTTGAACAATCCTCCCCTTTCCCTTTATTAAAAAGTAAAAAAATTCTTGAAATTACCATTAACAAGTATTAAACTAACTACTATAAAAGTCAGACGTAAGTATGATACTAACTACTAACGTTTTTTACAAAAAAAGGGGTGTTTAAATGGAGGATATTTTTAAAGAATTGCAAAAGCTCGGATTTTCCCAATATGAATGTAAAGCATATGTAAGTTTACTAAAGCATTCCCCGATGACAGGTTATGAAATAAGTAAACGATCCAGTGTTCCTCGTTCTATGATTTACGAAGTACTTGGAAAACTCCTTGATAAAGGTGCAGTCTACATAGTTCCGTCTGATCCTGTAAATTATGCCCCACTACCGGCAAAAGACTTAATTTCTCGACTGCGATTAAACTTTGAACACTCATTCGACTTTTTAGAAAAAAACTTATCGATACTTGAAAGTGAACAAGAGGTAGACACCATTCATCGTATTAGCGGTGATGAGAATGTTCTAGCGGAAATGAATAGCTTAATCATGAATGCACAGGAGGAGATTTGGTTATCAGTATGGGCTCCACAAATTCCTTTTATAAAAGAGGCAGTGTTACATAAAGAAAAGGACGGCCTTTCTGTTACCTCCATCTTATTTGGAGCTCCCGACACTTCACTTGGTTATACAACACACCATGATTATATGTCTCCTAAAGTAGCAGAAGAGCGAACAAACGGCAGACTGACAATTGTAGCCCGTGATAATGAAGAGGTTATTATTGCGAATTTCTTCCCGGCTACCCAAGGATGGGCAATTAAAACACAAGACCCAGCCCTTGTTTTAGTTGCACTAGAATATATTGGCCATGATATTATTTTTGCGGCATTAACGAATGAAATTGGTGAGCAAAGAGTAGAAGCTCTTTGGCGTGAAAATAAAGAGTTATTAAGGGTTGTTACAGGAAAACGGTTCAAATAGTCATTTGAACCGTTTTATTCTCAATATTTTGTAGTAGTTAGTATAATAACATCTATTTTAAAAAGGAGCTTATTATGTCACTCAATACTAGTTATTCTCATATCACACAGAGAAGTGAAACAGATGATTCTTTTTTTCAAGGAGTACGAGCATGTATACCAACACTATTTGCCTACTTAAGCATTGGCTTTGCATGTGGTATTGTTCAAAAAACGGCAGGGCTTAGTCTAGCAGAAATTTCCCTGTTAACGTTATTTGTATATTCTGGCTCCGCACAGTTTATCGTTGCTAGTATGTACCTAATCAATCCGCCCATTGCTGTCATAACTACCATTTTTTTCGTTAATTTGCGTCATTTGCTGTTAAGCGCTGCATTATCACCTTTTTTCCAGCATGTCTCCCCCTTTCGTAACATGTTAATCGGTGCAATATTAACAGATGAAACATTTGGTGTTGCCCTTCAAAAGAGTGTTCAGAAGAATAATATAAGTGAAAAATGGATGCATGGCCTGAATATAACTGCCTATATTAATTGGTTTATTGCCAACTTATCTGGAGCTTACCTTGCACAATGGATTACAAACACAGATGCACTTGGTTTAGAGTTTGCATTACCTGCAATATTTATCGGCTTATTAGTTATAACCATTGCAGAACGAAAAACATTGTTAAGTGACTTGGTTGTCTGCATACTAGCTGTGCTGCTTTTATTAGTTATTTCGTTATGGTTCTCTAGTAGCTTGAGCATTCTTATTGCAACTATTATAGCAGCTTCAATGGGGATGGTGATGTCTAAATGGAAGTAAGTTGGACTGTTCTTCTTATTATTATTGGTGGTGCTGTAGTCACGTTTATACCAAGAGTTATTCCAATTATGATACTCAGCAGAATGAAGCTGTCTGAAGGTGTTCAAAAATGGCTGTATTTTGTGCCGATTGCAATTTTAGCTGCCATCGTTGGGCAAGAATTATTTATCCAAAATAATGAAATAAGTCTATCACTAAACAAAGAGCTGTTAGCAGCAATTGTCACCGTATTTATTGCGATAAGTACTCGCAGTTTATTATGGACAGTTATTTCAGGAGTTACAGCATTTGTACTAGTACGATGGTTATTTTCCTTATAAGAATTAAATATTGAAGACTCAGTATCCAGAAAAGATTTTTCGCAAAGAAAAGGATGCCTTTAAAGTAAAGGCATCCTTTATAGCTTCATAGTTAATTAACAAAGCTTACATTGTACTTGTATCAATAACAAAACGATATTTAACATCAGAAGCAAGTACACGCTTATATGCTTCGTCAATTTCATCTGCTGAGATGATTTCAATATTTGGAGCTATATCATGCTTTGCACAGAAATCTAGCATTTCTTGTGTTTCACGAATGCCGCCGATCATAGAGCCTGCGAAGGAACGGCGATGTCCGATTAATGACATTACATTAAGTGATAACGGCTCACCAGGTGCACCGACATTTACCAATGTTCCGTCAAGTGACAGCAAGGAAATATATGCATCAAGGTTAATACTCGCACTTACTGTGTTAATAATAAGATCGAAGGACCCTGCCAGCTTCTCAAATGTTGCTGGGTCACTTGTAGCATAGTAATTGTTTGCACCGAATTGTAGTCCGTCTTCTTTTTTGCTTAATGTTTGTGATAGAACTGTTACGTCAGCACCCATAGCATGTGCAATTTTAACAGCCATATGACCTAATCCGCCAAGACCAACAACTGCAACCTTTTTACCTGGACCTGCTCCCCAACGATTTAATGGTGAATATGTTGTAATACCTGCACATAGTAATGGTGCTGCAGCATCAAGCTCGATGTTATCAGGAATTTTCACAACAAAATCTTCTGTCACGACAATATGTGTTGAATAGCCACCTTGAGTTGGCTCACCATACTTGTCTACACCAGCGTATGTAGGAATATTCCCTTTAAGGCAGTATTGCTCTTCACCTCTAACGCAGTTCTCACATTCTCCACATGAATCAACCATACAGCCGACTCCAACTCTGTCACCAACCTTATACTTTGTTACCTCAGGTCCAACTTCTGTGACAATTCCGGCAATCTCATGTCCTGGTACTAGTGGATAGTTTACTGGACCCCATTCACCGTGAGCTGTATGGATGTCAGAGTGACATATTCCTGCATACTTGATTTCAATCAGAATATCTGTTAAATCCAGGTCACGTCTTTTAATTTCTGCAGCTCGGAACGACTTATCTGGACCGTCAACTGCTCTCGCTTTAGCTGTTGTCATTTGTTTGAACCTCCAATAGAAAATAATATTTTAAGAGAAAGATTCCTATTCTCTTACAAAACTAGCATAAGCCCTATAGTTAACTCTAAGTCAAGCAATAAGGTATACTGCAACAATAAATAGGAAATAATTATTGCTTTTTCTCTTGTCTTACTTCATTTATAAAATGAAAAAGCCACCTAATGGCAGCTTAACATTTTGCAGGAACTGAATTAATACTTTCCATAGAAAAAAAGCCCTATTCCGAAGAATAAGACCTTAAGGGAAGTGCTGTTTTATTTTCCTATTTTATACATTTACTAATAAGAAGTATAACCTTCTTTTCTAATTTAAAAGATTATCAATTTCTAGTTTATGTGCAAGTAGATAAAACTGCTTAGCAAGAAAATGGGGAGTGTAGGGCAAATCATTACGCAACCACGCTATAATTGTCCCAATTAATGCTGAGGAACCATACCACATTGCAATATCTGTTTGAATTTCTTCATTTCCATTTCCAATTTTAGCAGTGCCTTTTTCCTTAATACGCTCTGTAATCATTTTCGTCAACTCATTTGACAATCGTTCCATAAAAATTGGTGTTTTTCTGGAGCCTAATGTCACTTTATAAAAGCTAGCATGCTCCGCAAAATGCTCAAGCAAGCTTGTTAGCATCAGCCAATCAGCATTACTAGAATATTCCTTTTCACCTTGAGAATAAAGAATTTGCTGAATATCCTCTATCATGTCGTCAGCCATCTTTTCTAACATATCAGGTATGTCACGGTAATGGAGATAGAACGTTACCCTACTTATAGTCGCTCGTGCTGCAATCTTACTTACAGTCATTTTCTCTATATCCATTTCCTTTAATAGGTCAACAAAAGCCTCTTTTATTAAAAGTCGAGTACGAACAATTCTAGGATCTGTTTGATTTTTGGAAGCATCCATCGGCTTTACCTTTCCTCCCTAATAAACAAATATGATTTAAATGTACTAAATTCTCTATCTAATTAACATTGAATAATAATATGTAAATTAGTTTACACAATGCTCACAATTGTAAATTGCAAAATAGCATTGACCGTTTATAATCTACTTTATGCCATGTTAATTATCTTACACTGTGTAAATTAAGTCTATAGCAAAGGAAAGGAAGTTATAAATTGAGTAATACAGATACATCTACAAGTACAATTAAAAAAGGGCCTATTTTATTTATTATGATTTTAGGAGCTTTCTTAGCAACGTTAAACCAAACATTAATGAGCGTTGCTACTCCAGAATTAATGGTCGATTTTGACATTACAGCGGCAACTGCACAATGGCTCACAACTGGCTATATGCTAGTTAATGGAATTCTTATTCCAATCACAGCCTATTTTATGCAAAGATACTCGACACGCCAACTATTTCAAGCGTCTATGTTTATTTTCTTGGCAGGTACGATTGTATCTGCTGTAGCAACTAGCTTCCCAGTTCTCTTAACTGGCCGTATGATTCAAGCGGCTGGGGCTGGTATCATCATGCCGCTTCTAACAAACGTAATATTTTCGATTTTCCCTGCAAATAAAAGGGGTGGAGCAATGGGAATGGTTGGCTTTGCGATCATTTTCGCTCCGGCCATTGGACCAACATTAGCTGGTTATGTTCTTGAAAACTATAAATGGGAAGTAATGTTCTATGCCATGATTCCTTTCGCCATTTTAGTGATTATTTTTGGCTTTATTTACTTGAAAAATGTGTCGGAGCAAGTTGCGACTAAAATGGATATTTTCAGTGTCCTTCTGTCTACAATTGGTTTTGGTACATTATTATATGGCTTTAGCCGAGCTGGCAGTGAAGGCTGGTCAAGTGCTGAGGTGTTAGCTTCTATTGCAATCGGTATTATAGCACTTGCACTTTTCAGCTGGAGACAGTTGACTTCAAAAAGTCCATTACTGGATCTTAAAGCCTTTAAATATAATATGTTCTCCTTAACCACGGTTATCAACATTGCTGTAACAATGGTTATGTATGCTGATATGATGCTGCTGCCATTATATTTACAAAGTGCCCGCGGCTATTCAGCTTTAGAATCAGGACTATTATTACTGCCTGGAGCACTAGTTATGGGCTTCCTAATGCCTATTACAGGCAGACTCTTCGACCGCTATGGTGCAAAATGGCTGTCCATTAGCGGTATTATTATTATGATTATTACTACAATTGGTTTTGTTGACCTAACTGATTCTACGAGCTATACCTATCTAGTTCTTATGTCTACATTCCGACGTATCGGCATGGCACTTATGTTAATGCCAATTCAAACAGCCGGTTTAAATCAGCTGCCTGCAAGCTTGACTGCACATGGTACGGCAATTTCGAATACTATTAGACAAGTCGCTGGTGCGGTAGGTACTTCTCTGCTTGTAACGATTATGACAACTCGTACGGAAACACATTTAACAGATGCAATATCTGCTGGCGGAAATGCTGCCAACCAAGCTCAAATGATGTTAGATGCAACAATACAAGGAATTAATGATGCTTATGTTGTCATTATCGGAATTGCTATCGTTGGATTAATTCTATCCTTCTTTATCAAAAAAGTATCTCCGGGAACACAATCAGCAACACAAAAGAAAGAACAGAAAGCTATGAGAAACGAACCAGAAGCAGCTAAATAAACAAAAAGGACTGATAAGTATTCATTGCTTATCAGTCCTTTTTGTAGTTATTTGTTTAATAGGTATTTTCACACGGGCAATCGTCTCATATTTATTAGACTGAATAGAAATTTCCCCACCATATCTATTCACTACTTCTTTAACAATAAATAATCCTTGCCCCCTGATTTTGCCCTTTTGTGCCTTTTTCGTCGAAAATCCTCTTTTGAAGATTTGCTCCTTCACTTTATCATTTATCGGATGTCCAGTATTACAAACTTCAAATATATATGTTTTAGCATCAGCCTTGCACGTAATGCTCATTTTTCGTTGTTGCTCAGGCAATTCTATTGTTGCATCCATTGCATTATCTATTAAATTAGATAAGACTTTGATTAAATCTGTTGACGCTATTTTCTTATACTCGTTGTCTATTACATCAAATTGAATATCAATATTATGATTTTGAGCAGCAAGCTTTTTCGTTTGCAAAAGCACAGATAAACCAGGATTGCTGACATTTAAATTGATTGATTGTATTAAGTGTACTTCTTTTGTTAGCATGGCTATATAATCATTAGCTTTGTCCATAAGTCCAAGCTTAAGCAACCCATGTAGCACCTGAATATGATTAGAGTAGTCATGACGTAATGATTGAACAGATGATATGAGTGATTGCAATTCAAACTGATAGGTATCCTCCGTATCGCCTACTTCTTTTTTCAGCTCTCTTGTATACCATTTTTGGAGAACAAAAAAAGCAGCAAGCATGAGAATGACAAACAAACCACTAAAGATAAAGGCAGAAATACTGCTTTTTAATGCCTTTTTACTCACATTGTTGATTGTATCTGGACTAATATCAATTCCAAGATAGCCGATGATTTCATCCTTTTGATCCTTAATAGGCACTCCGACAGTTAAGTATTCACCATATATTGGATCTTGGATAATGTCTGTTGAAAAAGTCTTTCCGTTGTAAGCTTTCACTACCTGCTCTTTTGGAATCGTACATATTCCGCCAATAGGAAACTCTTGCTCACTTTCTTGCAAGGCAACAATCATCGCCCTCGTTACATTAGGGTTATTAACTAGCAGTGTATACACATGTAAAGAGCCGTTTTTTTCCTTGGCGTCTTCTAAATAGCGTTGAATAACATCATATTCCTTGCTTTTCACAGGATTTTCAAGAAACTTTTTATATGTTTCTGTATCTAATGAAGCAGCTATCTTTTTGGCAGTTTCTATATTTTGATTGACGATAGAGTTTTCTGCCGTTTTTTTTATACTAGAATAAGAGGAATATATATTAACCATCATGAAGATAACCACTATAAAAAAAGATATAATAAAAATTAACTTCAATTTTTTATTTCTCATTTATACATCCTTGCCACGTTACTTTTACGTTAAAAAATTTTTTAGAGTATAAGAGTATTTTACTACATAATCCAATCCTTTTCTTCGTTAATTTCCCACTTTATCCTTATTTCACTAAACTATTTAATCCAGCTGCATTTACAGCTGGATTATTTTTCAATTATTAGCAAAATTCTTACTTATCTCTCTCCTATTATGCCTAGATGTCAAACAGATACAGAGGAATCAGCTGTCTGTTCATTTTCCTGATTGCTTTCTTTTTGCTTTTCTGATTTTTCATATGCTTTCCAGAATGGATAATACACTACAACCCCTATGGCAAAATTAATTACCACCATCAAGACACCTTTCCAGTCACCACCTGTAGCAACATATCCGGAAATAAATGGCGGCGTTGCCCATGGTAATTCTACAAAAACTCTATTGATTAGATGTAGGGAAAAAGCACTGTAGGTGACAATTGCTGCAATTGTTCCAGAGAGAATAAAAGGAATGATAAAAAATGGATTTAACACGATCGGCAAGCCAAAGATTACTGGCTCAACAATGGTAAAAATAGCTGCAGGGGTTGCAATTCCTGCCATTGTCCTTGCCTGCTTCAATTTAGATTTCCACATCCAGAATAAAATTCCCCAAGCGGCAGCTGGCCAGATTGTAATACGTTCTACTACCGTTGTCCATATATGAGGCAATTGTTTTATATCCACTCCATTAGATAATGCCTTAGCATTTTCTGCGACCCATTGCAGCTTTAAGGGTTCAAAAATTGGCCCAATCATATTATCACCATGCATTCCAACTGCCCAAAGCAATAGACCGATTAGGACTCTAGGAATAAAAATAAAAATGCTATCTGTACCACTAAAAACCGGCCCTAAAACTGTGTTTAAAAAGCTTGTAATATCAAAGTTGAGAATGGATCGTACAACCCATAACAATGTAAATATAACGAAAAAGGGAATTAACGCAACAAAGGCATTCGTAACATTTGCTGGAACACCATCTGGCATCCTTATCGTGATTTTCCTTTCTAAGAAAAAGCGGTACAGCCGTATACTAATTAAACTGCTTATGATTGCTGCAAATAACCCACCTGCCGCGAAGTTAGTTACACTCATTCCGTTTGATAAGTCATTTATATTAATTAGGAAGAAGGCAGCTATGCTTAGTAATGCCGCATTGATTGAGTCAATTTCAAATCGTTTAGCATAGCTCATGCCAATGGCTATTGCTGCATACAGGGATAAAAAATTCATTGTCATATTATAAAATATCAAAAACCTCGATGAAACAGATGATAGAACGGGAATGAGAGGATCCTCACTAAAGGTTCCTGGCAATCCCAGCATCGCAATTAACAGGAACAAACTGCCAATAATCACAATTGGAACAATGGCCACTAGACCATCCTTAACTGCCGCTACTGCAGGTATATTACCGAATTTTGCCATCGGACCAGCCAGACGATCTACTACAAAATCAGATACTTTCTCTAAAAAGGACTTCTTTTGATTATTCATGTGTTTCCCTCCCAGTTTTCTCTGAACCATTATTAGTACCTGTCGACAAATACTTTTTTGTAAGCGCTATCTAAAACTAATTCGGATTATAGGGGCTATAAAAATATTTGTCTATAGCACAAAATCTCAGAAACCGGCTGCTGCGACGCTTTTTTCTATTTTGTTTAGCCATAAATTTATACTATTTCCCAAATGGCTGAACAACATATCTGTTAAAAAAACGAAGCAATTACAGGAATTATTACAGCGATTATAGCCAAAATCGAATTTCGGGAAATGAAATTCAATTTCAGAATCTCGTTAAGGATTCCCAAATAATGAAATCGCTCTCCTAAATCCCCTCCACCTCTTTTCTCAAGTAAATCCATGATGCTATGATTATTTTAAAGATGGAAAGGAGATTTTCTTATGTTAACAATTGCTTTTATTGGATTTGGGAACGCAGTAGTCAATTACCACTTACCGTATCTTGAAAGGAAAGAAAATATCAGAATAAAAAGCATTTATCGCAGAGAAGAGGATCGCATCGGGGATACAGAAAGAGAAGGCTGGTACCCTTCCATTCAATTCACGACAAATCTACAAGAAGTGCTTGAGGATTCAGAAATTGAACTGGTTGTCATTTGTACACATGTTGACAGTCATACTGAATATGCAAGAAAAGCACTAGAACATAATAAACACGTCCTGGTAGAAAAACCGTTTGCAGCAACTGTTGAAGAAGCTAAAGAAATTTTTGATTTTGCAGCATCAAAAGGCTTAATTGCGATGGCAAATCAAAACAGAAGGTTTGACGGTGACTTTTTGACATTAAAAAAGGTAATAGAAAGCGGTGTGCTTGGACAAATTATTGAAATTCAATCACATTATGATTATTTTAGCCCACAATATATAAATAAAGGATTTGGCATGATGCATGGGCTGGCAGTTCATACAATTGATCAGCTTTATTCCCTTTTTGGAAAGCCGAAAAAAAT
>Ga0209463_1000391_pt1 | contig 36837 bp, 35 predicted proteins | sample AgamicMgSfrz_FD_187169 | JGI IMG/M metagenome (GOLD analysis project Ga0209463, IMG submission 187169) | Agave microbial communities from Guanajuato, Mexico - Mg.Sf.rz (SPAdes) (version 2) | ecosystem: Host-associated > Plants > Phyllosphere > Phylloplane/Leaf | place: Guanajuato, Mexico...
CCTTTTGCTTTTGTTCCATTACCGCGTCGGTGATTTGTGATTACTTAATCAATTTAATCGAGTGAAATTTAAACAAGAACGGGATTTTGGATATAAGGAGTGTTTTATTCAAAAAACATATTGTTCAGGGAGCTATTATTGATAAAATAAATTCAGTACTATAAAAGATGAAAAGCATTATGAAGATAGCATTAAAGAAATTGTTAACTCGCGAAAGGCAGTATTGGATTTCACCCAAAAAAATAAAAGATAAATATCTTCTAAAGGGGACCATTAACGATGGAATCTAAACTAATTATCTTGCGTGGAAATTCAGGCAGCGGGAAAACTACGATAGCGAAGAGTATTCAAGACCATTTCGGTTCAGGAACATTGTTAGTCTCACAGGACACGATCCGCCGCGATATGTTAAAGGTTCACGATAGAGATGGGAACTTATCTATTGATCTAATTCGTCAAGTAGCCGAATTTGGGAAAGGCAAATGTGAGTATGTAATTGTTGAAGGAATCCTAAATAAAAATCGTTATGGTGACATGCTGGATGATTTAATTGATTTCTATGAAGGAAAGGCATTTATCTATTATTTTGATTTATCATTTCAAGAAACAGTGAAACGCCATAATACTCGTTCCCAAAGATTAGAGTTTGGGGAGGATTCGCTTCGCCTCTGGTGGACTCCTAACGACTACTTAGGAGTGGAAGGTGAAAGGAAATTGACTAATGAAATGTCCCAACAGGATATAGTGAAGCTAGTTATTAATCAGCTGGAAGTAGAAGGGAAATAAATTCTTGCAGCGAAATAGTATTGTAAGGTCGTCCAAGCTGGACGGCTTTTGTTTTTGAAAAAAACTGTAACCTTTGATGGTGCTTAAACGATTAATACATGAAAGATAAAAGGGGGGATAGTGTGTTTTATGCTAATGACAATGAAGAAAGAATTATCGAGATTTACAATATGTATTATGCTGATGTATACCGCTTTTTAATATGTTTTACAGGGAATCGAAACGATGCAGAAGACTTTACACAAGAAGTATTTATTCGGGTACTCCATAATCTTCCCGAACTAAATCGAATCAGTAATTTACGGGCATGGGTTATGTCAGTTGCGAAGAATGTAGCGATTGACCATTACCGTAAACGGCGCTGGTTCGTTTACCTCAGTGAAAAAGTATTGAGAAATGAAAAGACAGACGAAAAACTGCCAGTTGAATGCCTTGAAATAGATGAATTAAAGAAGTCTGTTCACGCAGCTGTTGCCAAATTAAAACCTGCATATAGAGCAGTGGTGATATTAAGAGGGATAAACGAATTTACCATAAAAGAAACGGCTGAAATACTCCAATGCAGTGAAGCTAAAGTAAAGGTGAACTATCATAGAGCGCTGAAGGAACTTAGAAGAAAGTTGAATTTTGATACGGTGGAGGTATTTATTAATGCGAACTGACAAAGAATTAATGGAATTTGTAAAAAGTTCATTTCCACTTGATCCTAGCGAAGAATTTATATTAGAAACAGAGAATAAATTAAGAATAAAAACAAAAAAAATTAAAAAGAAAACACTCTCTGTCAGACTAACAGTTGCAGCAAGTGTATTATTAATTTGCTTTTTAGCTTTTACATCGTATAATCAACGTACTCAAAATCCAGCAATAAATTTATCCACTAACACAGATCATAATCAACCTTCCACAGTATTAACGGGAGATCCACTTGTTTACATCTATCAAACCCATAATTACGAATCTTTTATCCCAGAATTAGAGGCCGCATTCCCAGACAAAGAATTCGACAACGATTCTAGCATCCATGAGACAATTAACATTTCATTAGTAGGAAAAAGACTTAGTACTGCATTAAAACAAAGAAACATCAATAATATTCATGATACAAATGATAATCTAAAAGAGCTGAAAAATGAGGGCAGGTCTTATTTTGATGCATATACAGTAACTAGAGGAAATTTAGAGGGAGCACTTAAACAATATTCAACCATTCAAATGGCTTTCGACCTACATAGGGACTCCTCATCAAGAAATACTACAACATTAGATATAGACGGAAAAAACTATGCTAAAATTGCCATTGTAGTATCAGAAGGAGATGCCGGAAATTCTCATTATGAACAAAACAAAGAATTTGCAGCGCAGTTTCATAACGGTATAAATAACAAATATCCAGGCCTATCAAGAGGTATATTTTCTAAAACATATGAGACTACAAAAAACCACTATAATCAAGACTTATTAAATCAGTCTGTCCTTATTGAAATCGGCGGTACAGAAAATACACTAGAGGAAATGTATAATACCGTGGAGGCACTGGCGGATACGATACAGTCATTGGTAAAATGATGCCTGCTAAACATAATATGGATCAGTGGGAATTCAATTAGTATTCTTCGGAACTAAAGAAGTATGAAATGACTTTGAACCTGATACTAAATTTGGTATTTTATCTTGAATGTAGAAATAATCCATATTAAGTGGCTTCCTGGTACTCAGTGCTTTATGTTGCTAGAGAGGGAAGTAATTGAAACAGGAATTTTATGTAATTTATTAAATGCTATTAAATTAAATTGGTTGATAGCTGCATAGGAAGGATGTATAGATAATGGCACAAATAAAGGTTTTTGGTGTTAGAGAGAATTTAAATCCCATTAAGAAGCAATTGTCTGAAATAATTCATTCTTGCGTTATGGATGCATTTGATTATCCATCAGAAAAGAGATTTCATCGCTTTTTTCCAATGGATCAAGAGGACTTTTTATTTGCTAACGAACGAACAGTGGCTTATACCATCATCGAAATAAGTATATTTGAAGGTAGGTCAATGGAAAGTAAGAAGAAGTTAATTAATTTACTATTCTACCAGATAAAAAATGAGCTAAATATATCTTCTGTTGATGTAGAAATCACAATTTTTGAAACCCCTAAACATAATTGGGGGATTAGAGGGGTGCCAGGAGACGAACTTACACTTAATTATAAAGTTAATGTTTGAAGCAGGGTGTTTAGTTGATATAGACATATTATAGTAACAGTGCTTGTTCAATAAAAGGGAGTTTTCCTCAAAAAGGTAAGCTCCCTTTCTAATGCTACTAATAGGAAGGTTAGGTAAGAAAGGGAAAGTGTTGGCGGTTATAGAATATATGGGTGTATAGCAGTTTATACAATTTGTGAGGAGTTAACAAATGCGAATATATCCTGATTGCCCCATAATCACTAGAACAATCGAAGTTGGCGGTTTAACTAAATTACAACTCATTCAAAAATTACAACAGCACTCCATCATGATGAATGAGTACGGAAAAAGACTAATTTCAAGTGATAAATTTACTACCTCTGATACAAAGCAAAGCTTGAATACCGTTGAACTAACAGTTAGGGACCTTGGTTTTCCAGAAGGAGAAAATACTGCTCGAATTTTTAAAAGAGCGAGCAAACTTGATTTGGGATTATGTCCACTTGAACTGGGACCTTACCTTAGACTAGAGTACCTGGATCAGTCTGAGAGTTTATTGGAGAATCCCTCCCAACAAAATCAAGCTCCATCTGGCTCGATCACAATAGCATCGGAGATAATCAGTGAAGACGATTATTTTCCAAAAGGCTTTTATCTTAGAAAAATTAATGGTGTGCTATGGTTAAGAGGATACATTACCGATTCTCTGCATGTTTGGAATCCTGATGATCACTTCGTTTTTTGTCAGACAAAACAAACTTGAAGAAGTATGAAATTAAAATCTGGCATGATGGACAAGGGTTTACGATTTATTCAAATATTAAATTCTTATTGGCTGCTAAAATCTTTCCTTTGTATCTTACGTTTTATTTAGAAACTGATAACGCGGTGGAATACTTAGCTGGCTTTGACACACTAGGGGTAGAATACAATGTTAAATATTCATTAAAAAAAAGCATTTACTATACTTCTAGAAGAATAAAAAGTTCCTATCAGCCTGCGTTTATAACTGTGAAGATGTTGGATATAAATACTCTTTCACGTATTATTAATGATACCTATATACTTGCGGTCATGAATGATTTTTATGCCATTTCGTCATTGGATAATATGCAGTTTCATTATAAGAAAAGAACAGCAGTTATCGATTTAAAACCAGGTTCTGTTTACATTTCAATGGGTCATGATGGTCATGGTTTTTACTTATTTTCTAATGAAACAAGATATTCAAGTATTGAAATGCTAGTGGGGAATTTACCAGAGGGAACAGAGGTTACGCAAATAAATGATAAATTGATAGAGGAATTGGATTAGAGAAAGGGAGTGGTGCACAATACTTATGCACCACTCAAAAATCAGTCCCAAACACGAACCCTTGGGATTTCAGCAGTTCTTAAATAATCTAAAAGTTGTCCAGTATGAACAGACTCGTGATATGCCACACGCAACAGCATATCCCCCAGCTCTCTTATGTAACCTGACTCAGATCGGTCGATTTTTATTGTCGTTAATTCTTCCTCTGTAAAGGATTTGATTGTATCTAGGAAACTATTACGATAAGGCTCAGCAATTTCTAATTCTGCCTCAACGGTTGTAAACGGCCTGCCTTCGAAGGGGGAATCAAAGACAGCTAAACTTCCTCTGTTTTTAATGGCCAAATGGTAATAGTGCTCGCTTTCAAGTACATGTCTAACCATTTCTATACAGCTCATTGCCTCTTTATCGGGCTTCCACAACAGTTTTTCAGCAGGGATAGATGTCCACACCTTTATACTTCTTCTTCTAACTTCTGTGAAATTTAATAGAATTAAATTAATTGAATTCATATACATACCTCCTTTTCACTGATATCTATCATTATACAATAATTGGATTAAAAGTTAATTTGATTCATTGGGAACTAATTTCATTTTGGTTCGTATAAGTGTGTTAAAGGGAGTGCATCGAATGAGCAGACTTACAAAACCTTTGCCAATATCGATCATTTTTACGACTACTGCTATTGTCCTTTCCTTTTACAAATATCGCTTTTGTAGCTAATTTTACAGGGAGTTCTTTTGGCTTTTTACTGCTGATGTTATTGTTTCATGAATTAGACCATGAGTTGTTTGGAGTTTGAGCAGGTTATCGATTTACAGTTGGTCCAAAACACTGACAAAATTTGCATTAAGGCAGATGACAGCTTGTGCTTATTTGGGGGTATGTAATGGAGGAAGCGGAAATGGGAAAAAGTAGAACGGTTTCTTATATTCAGAAGAGCAACTAAAAATCATCTTAAAAGAAGCTATTTTGATCTTTTAATTACAGTTTGTTAAAAACTTAAATGGTAGGTATATTTAACCAGATGAAAATTAATAGAGTGAGGTGTTTACGTGAGTTGGTTAGATGTTAATTTAATTTTCATTCCTATCATATGGTTGGGGAAAATAGGAATTTTTATATTCGCAGTTTGGTATGCTTGGAAACTATTGAAATTACAAAAAGAGAAAAATAGCATTCTTAGAGAAATCTCTGAGAAACTCAATCGACTGGACAAATAATAGATATTTTTATAGATTGTATAGAGAGCCGGAATTAAAAATTCGGCTTTTTTGCTGATTGCTGTTCTTAAACACGATATTTTCTGCTGTTGGCGGTTATAATAAGAAAAGTATAGATAAATTTTAATATTATTTAAGGATGAGGAAAAAGATGTCTATGAAAACAAAATCAAAAAAATTAGCTGTATATTCCCTGATTATTATGGGACTTGGTTACATTGCAACAGCGCCGTTTGATGATTCTATCTGGATCAGACTACTGCAAGGCGGGTTTGAAGCAGGTCTTGTCGGCGGATTAGCAGATTGGTTCGCCGTTACTGCACTATTCCGCCATCCCCTTGGCCTGCCGATTCCCCATACAGCATTATTACCAAATAATCGAAAAAGGGTAACAAATGGATTGGTTACAGTATTAAAAAATGATTGGCTTTCTAAAGAAAGCATCCAAGACAAGATTAAAGATATATCGTTTACAGATAAGCTGATACCAACCATAACTGATCTAATAACGAAAGGCTCTTTAAGAGCAGGAATAATCAAAGGGATTAAGAAGCTTGTTAGCAATATAGAGCTTGAAAAAATGGTTCCTTTTATTAAAACACAAATTTTAATGACGTTGTCTACTGTAGAAGTGAAAAAAATGCTTCAGCTAATTAGTTCTAAATTAGTCAATGAAAATTTTGATGAAAAGGTTTTAGACCATGTGCTAAAAAAGGCAGATAATTGGTTAAGACAAGAAGAAACAAGAAGCAAGCTCGGCAGTGTTTCCATGAATGTAATTAACAGAATTGAAGCAGATGGCATGCTGAAATTTGCTTTAAGATCGATTGAAAGCTTACTTAGTGAAGAAAAACTCGGAAATATCGTTCAAAATCTTCTGCTGAGCAGCATAAAAAGCTTGCAGCATAAAGGACAGCCAAACCGCGAAGCTTTAGTGAAATATATTCGTAAAGAAATCGAGGCAATGAACGAGAATGAACAGCTGCTTGAGGGAATTGATAAGTGGAAAAATCAACTGATTTCTGAGTGGGATTTAGATACCACAGTAATGGAAAGCTTACAGAAAATACAAGAAAATATCCTGCGTCAATTGGATGATGAAGAATTCATTGATGCTTACCTTATTCCAATGTGCTTACACTTCCTAGGCATGATTGAGAATAACAGTAAAACCATTGATAAATGGATACAAACACAAATTACTACACTGATAGAGAAGAACCATTCAAAAATTGGCGATCTTGTTCAAGAAAACTTAGATAAGCTGGACAACGAAACAATGATTGATATGATAGAAAACAATATCGGAAAAGACTTACAATGGATTCGAGTTAACGGAGCGATTTGCGGTTTTATTATTGGGATTATCCTAACCGGTGTACATGGTTTAATCCAGTTGATTTAATCGGCTTTATAACTGGTAAAAAGCTGCGTGAAGCAGCTTTTTTTTAATTGGAGCAGCCATGTGCTTAATACTTGAATTCTGAATAACGTTAGTAATTTGGGGAGTAAAACGAACCAACCGCTGGGACTTTTCCCAACCTCCGCCTAAACACTTATTTTCAATAAAAATGTGGAGTATACTCGCTTTAAAGATTAGTTATCTAATCAATCAAATTTGAAGTGAGGGATTTTTTATGAAAAAGAACTCAGTTGTTATTGCTGGCGGAGGAAGTACTTATACTGCGGGAATTGTGATGATGCTTATTGAAAATCAAGATAAATTTCCTTTAAGAAAACTGAAGTTTTATGATAACGATAAAGAACGTCAAGAAACAATAGCGAATGCTTGTGAAATTATCATTAGGGAGCGTGCTCCTGAAATTGAGTTTGTTGCAACTACAGATCCTGAAACTGCGTTTTCAGATGTTGACTTTGTGATGGCACATATCCGTGCCGGCGGCCTGAAAATGCGTGAACAAGATGAAAAAGTCCCATTAAAATACGGAGTTGTCGGCCAAGAAACATGTGGTCCTGGCGGTATCGCATATGGTATGCGGTCTATCCCAAAGGTAATCGAATTAATCGATTTTATGGAAAAGTATTCACCAAATGCTTGGATGTTAAATTATTCAAACCCTGCTTCCATTGTGGCTGAAGCTACAAGGATTTTGCGACCTGATTCAAAGATTATCAATATTTGTGATATGCCGGTTGCTATCAAAAAATCTATGGCAGATATTTTAGGGTTAGAATCTGAAAATGATATAATCGAACGCTACTACGGCTTAAATCACTTTGGCTGGTGGACAGAAATTTATGATAAACAAGGCAATGATTTAATGCCGAAGTTGAAAGAGCATGTAAAGCAATGGGGATATGGAGCGAAAAATGACGGCATTAACAATCCGCTGTTAGCTGAATCAAGCTGGATGGATACATTCACGAAAGTTAAAGATATATATGCTGTTGACCCGGATACTTTACCAAACACATATTTAAAATACTATTTGTTCCCGGATTATGTTGTCGAGCACTCTAACCCATCCATGACGAGAGCAAACGAAGTGATGAATCATCGCGAGAAAAATGTTTTTGCAGAATGTAAGCGTATTGCCGAAGCAGGTACAGCTGAAGGGACAAGCATTGAAGCAGGAGAGCATGCAGAATTTATTGTGCAGCTTGCCGGCGCACTTGCGTACAATACGTATGAAAGAATGCTGTTAATCGTCCCTAATAATGGAGCGATTGCGAATGTTGATCCAACTGCCATGGTTGAGGTTCCTTGTTTAGTAAGCAAAGCGGGAGTTGAGCCATTATCAGTTGGAACTATTCCTCAATTCCAAAAAGGCTTGATTGAGCAGCAAGTATCTGTTGAAAAACTAGTTGTCCAAGCATATTTAGACAAATCTTATCAAAAACTATGGCAAGCACTGACGCTTTCACGAACAGTTCCGAGTGCAAGTGTAGCAAAAGAAATACTAGATGATCTTATCGAAGCAAACAAGGACTTCTGGGTAGAACTTCATTAATAATTATTGTATTGCTAAAATGTAGTAACAGGGTGAAGTTCATACCCTGTTACTTTTTTACTAATGAGAGGAGATTTCGATGAGTCTGGAGGAATTAATTAATACTAACTATGACTATTTAAGTGATACGGATTTAACGATTGCTAAATACGTTCTTGCTAATAAAGAAAAGATAGGGAAGATGGGGATTAACGAATTAGCTAAAAAAAGTTTAGCTTCTAAATCATCCATATTGCGATTTTCTCAGAAGTTGGGGTTCAGCGGATACAGTGAATTTAAAAACTTTGTGAAATGGGAAATTAATGATGCAGATGATACTCCAGAGCAGAACGAACTGTTTGATCAAATTCTTAATGATGTACAAAAAACAATGCAATATTTACATAATGTCGATCTTGTACCGATTTATAAAGCGATTGAGGCAAGTAAAAATATTTATGTTATTTCAACAGGATTTGCCCAAACAAATCAAGCTGCTGAATTACAGCGATTGTTCTTATTAATTGGTAAACCAGTTCAATTAATTCCTGGGATGTCTCATACAAACGAGTATAAACGTATTATTGAAAAGCTGACATCGGAAGACTTAATTATATTGCTGTCACTGTCTGGGGAAAATCCCAGTTTGCAAGGCTTGCTAGATATACCCGCAGTAAAAGGAACGAAAATCATATCGCTCACAAATTTTAAAAGTAACTGGCTGTCAGGACATTCTGATATAAATTTATATGCATCAAGTACGAAGAACCCTAATCCTAAAAATTGGTGGATTCAATCAGCTTCGTCATTTTTTATTGTGGTAGAAGCTTTAGCATTTGGCTATATCGATTATATAAACAGTCAGGAAAGGGAAGGGAAGACAGAATAATGAATGTGAGAAAAAACTCAGTCACAATCTACAACCCTATTAGTGGCGAAATTATTCCATTAGACAGTGTTCCAGACCCTGTGTTTTCAAGAAAAGTTTTTGGAGAGGGGCTTGCAATTATACCTGTTAACGGCGAAGTGTACGCACCAATAACAGGTAAAGTAGTCCATGTTTCCCCAAGCCAGCATTCAATTGCAATGATAACAGAAGAGGGATTTGAAGTCTTACTGCAGTTAGGTTTGGAGACAGAAGAATTGGCTGGAAAAGGATTCGACATTTTGGTTAAGCCAGGAGAAAAAATAAATGCTAGTGAGCGACTTGGGACCTTTAATCTAGCTTTTATTGAAGAGAGAGGGAAGGAAATTATTTCTGTTCTAGTATTTCCTAATTTAAAAGAAAAGGACGGACTATTGTCTGTACGGAGTTTTGGGGAAGTTAGGGTAGGGGTAGAACTAGCTCATGTAAGCAATAAAAAATAATTAACCCCCGATTGTTTACAATCGAGGGTTAATTCATCATTATATAGCAGTATAACCACCATCAACAAACACTGTTGTGCCAGTAACAAAGTCATTCTCTGCTAAGAATACTACTGCATGTGCAATTTCTTCTGGATTTCCTAAACGGCCAATTGGGTGTTTTGCAACTAAACCATCATAAAAATCACCTAAAGCTTCTTTGCTCACCATGCCGGATTCAATGAAGCCAGGAGCTACTGCGTTAACACGAATATTGCGATCTGCATATTCTAATGCCAATGATTTAGTGATTTGGTTTACTGCACCTTTACTTGCAGCGTATGGAATGGAAGTTGGTTCACCAACAGATCCTAAGATGGAAGAAGTGCTAATAATAGAACCACCGCCAGTTTTTATCATTTCACGGATTGCATATTTTGCACCATAGAATACTCCGTCTTGGTTAATAGCAATTACTCGTTTATATTCCTCAGCTGTTAGCTCATGAGTCGGTTTTTGAACACCAATACCAGCATTATTGAAGATTATATCAAGTTTGCCGAAGTGTTTAACAGTTTCAGCAACTAAATTCTCCACTTCACTTTCTTCAGCAACATTTGTTTTTACAAATAAAACATTCTCATATTTTTCTTTTAAGTCCTTCTCAACTGAAGCCCCTGCTTCTTCATTATAATCTGCTAATACAACTTTCGCCCCTTTATCTAGAAAAGCCTTTACTGTTGCTAGTCCAATCCCTGAAGCACCGCCAGTTACGATAGCTACTTTGTCTTGTAAGTTTGTCATGATAGAGTTCCTCCCATAATGTCTACGATGTTTTTATTTATTTAATATCTCTTATCTACTCTTTTATAATATACCTATAGTCGAAAAGTGTCAATTAAAGAATCTCAAAATAATATATTACGGTTGTAGAAATAGTTATTATCTTTATAAACCAATTCGATAATAGTAGTTTTAGCAAAGGAAAAGATAAAATACATTAAACATAGGCAGAAGCTATGTTAAAATAAGTAAAACTAACAGGGAGAAAGTTTATATGGATAATAAACAAAAGATTTTTTATGAGCGAGGTACGGAGGATTTAAAAAAGAAGACTATTCGGGCTCATAAGCTTGTTCAAGCATTTAATGGAAGTGATGTTGAAGATTCAGCTAAAAGGGCAGAAGTTATTAAGGAATTATTTGGAAGTACGGGTGAAAATCCTGCTATTGAACATAACTTTCACTGTGATTTAGGGTACAATATTCATGTCGGCGATAACTTTTACGCTGGCTATAATTGCACAATTTTAGATATGACAGAAGTTAGAGTAGGGCATAACTGTATGATTGGCCCCAATGTTGGAATATATACCGCTGGACATGCTATTGAACCAAAGGATCGAAATAAAAGCGGCTATGGTATTCCGATTACAATAGGCAACGACGTTTGGATTGGCGGCAGCTGTGTTATATTGGCTGGAGTAACTATCGGAGATAATTCCATCGTTGCTGCAGGTTCTGTTGTCATAAAAGATGTTCCATCTAATACTGTTGTGGCAGGAAATCCTGCTAAAGTGATTAAAAATATCTAATATACATTAGAAAGTACAGCTGCCGTCTGGCGGCTTTTTATATTCCTGCAATACTAAATAATCAACAATTATTACATATCTATTTTTGACTTATAAATTTTTTACAGACCACTTAATATTGAAAATACACTTTAGGTGGACCTTTTGAAAATGCTGTCAGCATGCAAAAATGTAATGGAGGGGATGAATGCTGTGTTTAATGATTTTAAGCTCACCGAAGGGCGTCCTGTATATATCCAGCTTAAAGAATATTTAAAAAGGTTGATAACAAACGGGCATTTGCTTGAACATCAAAAGCTACCATCAACACGGGAACTAAGCTCAGAATTATTTATCAGCCGTAATACCGTATTAACGGCATATGCAGATTTGGAACAAGAAGGACTTATATATGCGATAAAGGGAAAGGGCAATTTTGTTAGCCATGTTGAAACTTTCAAGTCTCCCTCTATTCAAGTTAATTGGGCAGATAAATTGAATGAGCAAACGCTCCTAGCAGAAAAACTCGATCTTATGAAGCATGGAGTCCGTCGTAACAATGACATGATTTCCTTTAATAGTATCGCACCGGATGAAAAGCTGTTTGATGTTGAAAATTTTAAACGGGCTTTTCTAAACCGCATGGCTATTGAAGGAGACATCGTCCTGAATTATGGTTACGCCAAAGGCTATAAACCGCTAATTGAATATTTGCTTCACTATATGGAAGTGAAAGGCGTTGATATTAAGGATAAAGATATATTAATTACGAATGGATTCACGGAAGGTTTAGATATTCTTTTATCATCTTTAGGTAAGAACCATGGCCGGATTATCTGTGAAAATCCAACCCACCACTCTGCACTTAAGTTATTTAGAATGCACGGTTTCGAAATTGACGGTATTGATATGGAAGATGACGGTATCAATCTTCATATGCTCGAAAATCTTTTGTCTAAAAATAATTATGATTTTGCTTACTTAATCCCGTCCTACCATAACCCAACAGGTATTGTAACTTCGTCTGAAAAAAGAAAAAAAATTATGGAGCTGTTTTCAGCACATCAAGTACCAATTGTAGAGGACGGATTCAATGAAGAATTGCGCTACTCTGGGGCACATTTAGCACCATTGGCAGCGTTTGCGGGGAGCGGCAATAATGTAATTTATACAAGCAGCTTCTCGAAGATATTGTTTCCAGGTTTAAGAGTCGGATGGATATTAGCGGACAAAGAGTTGATTTATTACTTAGAAAGTATGAAAAGAGCCCGAACAATTCATACTTCTACATTAGATCAGGCGGTATTGTATCAGTATTTAAATGATGGTTATTTCGAAAAATATATAAAAAAGGCAAGGTCTGTCTATAAGAAAAAATATGAATTGGCCGTTCATTATTGTAAAAAGTACATTCCTTTGAAAAGACTAACCGGAGATGGCGGTCTTCATCTCTTCATTGAATTAGAGAAGAGCATTGATTCACGAGAGCTTCTAAAAAAGTGTTCACAAAAGGGAGTTGTTTTTGCACTTGGCAATGACTTTTATACGGACAGCAGCGGAAATCATACAATGCGTATAGGATTTTCAAGATTGAAAGAAGCAGAAATAATTACTGGAATTAAATTGATAGGAGAAACATTAAAAAAACATTATGGAGGTTAGAAAAATGAGGGTTGGCGTAATTATGGGCGGAGTATCATCGGAAAAACAAGTATCACTGATGACAGGAGAAGAAATGATTGCTCATTTAGACAAAAGTAAGTATGAGATTATCCCAATTAGACTGGATTACAAAGATGGAATAATGGATAAGGCAAAAAATCTTGATGTCGCTCTTCTTGCACTTCATGGAAAGTTTGGGGAGGATGGCGTTATTCAAGGCGCCCTTGAAACTATTGGTGTTCCTTATACAGGAAGCGGTGTACTTTCAAGCAGTTTATGCATGGATAAGAATATCTCGAAAAAAATCATTCGTTATGAAGGTGTTCAAACTCCAGATTGGATTCACCTGACTATAAACGAAGAAATTAAGATGGAAGAAATTGAACAGATGGGCTATCCAGTGATTGTAAAGCCCAACTCTGGAGGTTCGAGTGTAGGGGTGAAAATTGTTTATGATCAGGAAAACTTAAAAGCTGCTATTAAGGAAGTATTTAAATGGGATTGTGAAGCAATAATTGAAAAGCATCTAAAAGGTGAGGAAATCACTTGTTCTATATTAGATGGAAAGATCTTACCCGTAATATCTATTCAACATACTGGGGAGTTTTTTGATTATACTTCGAAATACAATGATGCGGCAACGATTGAAGAGGTAATTCAGCTTCCTCCTGAAATCGAAGCTCTTGTTTCAGCTGCTGCGATGAGCTGCTATAAGTCATTGAAATGCAGTGTATATGCACGGGTAGATATGATGCTTAAAGATGGTATTCCCTATGTGCTTGAAGTTAATTCACTACCAGGTATGACTAAAAGCAGTCTGCTGCCAAAAAGTGCACATTCTGCAGGAATTTCTTATAGTCAGTTGTTGGATGTAATCATTGAATATTCGTTGAAAGAGAGAAAAGCAAATCTAACATTAAATTGAAAACACCACTACAAAGAATTACTACTATGTGGACTTGTCAAAATCAATATTGGATGAAAGGCAGGCAAGCACTGATGGCGAGAGAAAAAATTGGTATGCTGCTTGGTTTAGTTGGGGTAATTTGCTTTAGTTTAACACTTCCAGCTACAAGTGTTGCAGTAAATTACTTCGGAACAACTGTTGTCGGGTTAGGAAGAACAGTTATTGCAGCAATCTTGGTTGCAATCGTATTGCTTGTCCGCAAGGAAAAACTCCCGTCTCTTAGTCAATTCAAAAGTCTTATTATTGTCGCCCTTGGCGCTGTCTTAGGATTTCCACTGCTAACCTCTTGGGCGATGGTATCATTGCCCGTTTCTCATGGTGCGGTCGAAGTAGCCCTACTGCCATTAGCAACTGCAGGATTTGCCATGTACCGGGCAGGGGAACGTCCTTCCTTGAAATTTTGGCTATCTAGTTTAATCGGGTCTTTAGCCGTAATAATATATGCACTATATCTAGGGTTCGGCCATTTGAAAATTGCCGACATTGCACTGCTCGCAGCAGTAGTTCTCCTCGGATTCAGTTATGCAGAAGGTGGCAAGCTGGCAAAACAATTAGGAAGCTGGCAAGTGATTGCCTGGGCAATTATGATTGGCGCTCCATTTTTTATTATCCCAATCGCCAGGACTCTGACAGCAGATATGCTTCATGCACCATTACAAGCTTGGATAAGTTTGAGTTACCTCGCTGTTATCAGTCAATTTCTAGCTTATGTCGCCTGGTATAGCGGAATGGCGATGGGCGGAATAGCAAGAATAAGTCAAATTCAATACTTGCAGCCGTTTTTAATGATCTTGTTTTCAGCCATATTCCTGAATGAGTCTATTCCATTTGTAACTATTGTGATTGCAGTAATAGTTGTTATTTCTGTGATAGTTGGCAAAAATGCAACTGTTACCAGAGATTCCTTGACGAAGAACTTATAGGAATGAAGAAGTATTTCATAAAGCTGCCATTTGGCGGCTATTTTTATTGCAGAAAGATTATTTTAAAAGTATTTGAGTTGTATAGTAAATTTCTGAATCAAGATATGGACCCAATTGACAGTTCATGCTCCATCTAAAGGCTTAGTAAAGAACAGGTCTTACAGTTGATTACATGTAAATCATTTACAGATAAAATTTAATTAAGATGTAAAATAACACTAAAAACCGTAATTTAAATTTACTGAAAATTCCGAGCCTTGACCATGCGCTTTTTATTCACTAAATATTAAGGGGGCTATATGCATAAAATATCGATTCTTTTATTAGCGTTAGCATTTACTATCGTTATTCCAAAAACACTCTATGCCAAAGAGCTGAGTACACCATCAGGAATTCCACTTTCCGAGCTAGAGGATTTTGTTGATGATTATGTGAGTGACTATATTGGAAAAACAACTGCTGGTGCCAGCATTATTATTGTAAAAGATAATCAAATAATGTTTTCAAAAGGATATGGATACGGAGATATTGATAAACAAACAAAAATAGACTCAAATACAGCAGTTTTTGAATGGGGATCGATTAGTAAGTTATTTGTTTGGGTATCAGTAATGCAATTAGTGGAACAAGGAAAAATCAAGTTGAATGAAGATATTAACAAATACCTGCCTGAAGGACTTCTTAAGAATTTAAAATATGATTCCATCACAATGTTGGATTTAATGAACCATACAGCTGGGTTTGAGGAAAGGATATTTGATTTAGGTTATGCGACTAATGATGATTTAAAATCATTAGAACAAGGATTGATGCTTGCAGAGCCGAACCAGATATATCGTCCAGGGGAAGTTGTTGCATACTCCAATTACTCCACAAGCCTGGCTGCTTATATCGTGCAATTAATAACAGAACAAGACTTTAAGGATTATGTGGATGAACATATATTTCAAAAATTAGGCATTTCCAACTCGACATTCTATTTAGGAACAGAGCCGATACCGAAACAAAAAGTAAATGGATATGAACTAATTGAAAAAGGAAAATTTAATATTTCTACCCCATACTTTATGTCATTGTATCCGAGCGGTGGAATAAATGGAACTGCTCAGGATTTAGCCCAATTTGCTATTGCACTGATGCCTCAGTCAAAGAAAACTGTCTTATTTGAGAAGGAAGATACGCTAGATAAGATGCTTTCGCAAAGTTATTCTGTTGATAAACATGTTCCTGGAATTGCTCATGGTTTTTGGGAATATGATGGTATATCAAAAGGATTCACACATGGAGGAAATACGGCATCTTTTTCAAGTAACTTTCATATAGTACCAGAAGAAAACTTTGCCGTTATTGTTTTAACAAACCAGGCATCAGAAGTCGACCTTACTTATGGGCTTACAAAAGAATTAGTCGGAGAAAAAGTACCTAATGACATCACAATAAAAGATTTACCAGATTCAAGTATAACAGAAGGCAAATATATTGCTGCACGGAGAACGGAAAGTGGCTTCTTAAACGTGTATTACAACTTAATGCCTTTAACAGTAAGGTCAGTAAATAATAATGAAATAGAAGTTAATCTAGCAGGATTAACAGCTAATTACAAACAAATATATCCCAATGTTTATAAGATGATAAATGGCCATTCTATCTTTATTCCGACTAATGTCCTTTATTTTTCAATGGAAGATGGTTCCGTTAATCAAATTCATACGTCGATTTCTGATTATCACCCAATGAACAGAACTAACTGGTTAGCAATCAGTGGTATCTTATTTGGCTATTGCATACTTTACTTTGTCATTTCCCCTATTGTTTTAATTATAGCAAGTATAGTAAATAGAAAACGGCAGAAGTTGACTTTAAAAATTAGAAGCGGGATTTATCTTTTAAACATTATTGGAACAGCATTTATAGTCAATTTAGGTATATTAATATCAAGAATGCTGAGCAATAGTGATCGGGGATACGGGGAAGTACTACCGCAAATAGTTTTAAATTATATTTTAACTGCTATAGCTGTTGTTAATATTGTTTTCATATTATTTAAATGGAAAAGTGCAAATTTATCAAAAGTACAGAAGTTTTTCTACTTAATAACGATATTATCTATTAGCGTGTTGATCTTTTTACTAATAACGTGGCAATTTTATAGTTAAGTTCACCACTGGATAATCCTAATTTTTCCATAGGTAAGGACGAATAGACGCTAATGCGTACCTAGATATTCTTTATGATTCTCCTATTGCAACTGGTATATTAGCGTACAGCCAGTCCTGTAAGGATCAATTATTTTCTTACCATCGAAGAGCTTTCATCCGATAGGAGTGACGCTTACTTAGAAATTGGCTGTTCACATTGCAGTCCACTAACATAAAGAAAAGGTTGCATTCTCACAAGTTGCCAATAGGTAACTTTTTTTTTATTTTGATCAAAGATTATAATTCTAAATATGAAGTAAAAATGGTACAATTGAAAAGATTATATATAGATTGCTATTAGGTTTTTTTTTTGGTAAAATGAATTGTTTTATATAATATGAGGAGGCAAATGAACATTGTCTATTGAAATAGGAAGCAAATTACAAGGTAAAGTAACTGGTATTACTAATTTTGGAGCATTCGTTGAATTACCTGAGGGAACAACAGGTCTTGTGCATATCAGCGAGGTAGCAGACAGCTATGTAAAAGATGTGAATGATCATCTAAAAGTTGGTGATATCGTTGAAGTAAAAGTAATGAGCGAGAAAGAAGGAAAGATAGCTTTATCCATTAAGCAGACTATCGAGAAACCGAAAGAACAGTCTTCTTACAAACCACGTGCTCGCCCAGCTCAAGGAAGAGGCGGCAATGATCGTTCTAAAGGGAACTTTAAACCGAAAGAAACATTTGAAGATAAAATGTCAAAATTCTTAAAGAGCAGTGAAGAGAGTTTGTCTTCTCTTAAACGTAATACAGAAGGAAAACGTGGTGGAAGAGGCGGAAGACGTGGATAAAATAATGCAGAATTCTGCATTATTCTAGATGATAATGAGCTGTAAATTACACTTACTCATTAAACGCACTCTTTCTCTAATTTGATATTATAAAAAATAATTAATGACAAAAACAAAGGATGCCTGAAAAATGGCATCCTTTTTTATTTATAATATTTGCTTACATATTTACATGTATATTTCTTAAAGAAAATTTTATGAGCTTTTCTAACCTCATCGAACATTCTTCCAAGGTTAAATACTTGTTGTGATTGTTTTTTTTTATGGTAGATATGGAACCTTTTTAGGCGTATATGTAATGACATCCGAAGAATAAATACCAATCTTAACGTTGTTACCTGCCGCTCGTGCCAAAATAAGTATAGGCTGATTGTAATCATTTTTAAAGATAAAATCTGGTCCATTCCAACTTACAGTTGCATCCCGGTTAACCGGGACATACGAAACTCCTTTACTGTGTGTAAAGCGCTGGACGATATTTAGTCCTGCGTTGTCAATTGCATTGAAAAGTGTAGAGGAAACTTGACAAATACCACCTCCAAATTCTTCAGAGTATTCCCCATTTACAATTGCTGTAGAAGGTAAATAGCCTCTTTCCATCGTTCTTTCACCAACTACTTTATTAAATGAAAAGGTTTCTCCTGGAAAAAGAACAAAATTATTTATAGCTTTTGCAGCAAGCTTAATATTGTTGTTTCGTTCTTTGTTATAGGGATTGAAAAAAGTCCAATACTCCCCAATTTTCTCACCTCTAATGTTTCCAAGTAATTCACTGTCGACTCGAGGATAATTAGCAACTTTAGGAATATCAATTGCTGCTGGACCGTCAGTGAAAAAATAGGTATAAACCTTTTCAGTAAATACATCCCGGTTTAATCGGTACCCAACTTGCTCAGATATAATATTGCCGTAAGTATCTATAATGGCATTTTTAGGTTTTTTACTGATTTGCTCATCTATTTCGTCCATAAAATCTTCCATTTTATCTAAATCTAAAAAAGGCAATACAGGATATTGCATGGAAAAGTTAGAACGGTTAACTACGAACATTTCCTCGCCTTTATTAGTAATACTTAAACTGTCAGGCATATTCATTTGTTGCGTATATATTACTAAGGCAAGTATCCAACTGAAATCCATATTAAAAAACCTCCTACTTATAAGTATGAAATGAAATCCGCCTTTTTATGTAGACTAAAATGCTACGAATTGAAACAAGGATGTAATTTTGCGTTGGTAGACTATTACCATTTTTCAGTAATCTTAATTAGGAGGGATGAAAAAAATGATAAGTATGAATTTAAAAAATTGAAGTATATGCCACCAGCTTACCCAAGCTGCCACATTTATTATGGGTTTAACGGGTATGCAATGCTATTATCAGTGGTTGCCATTATTGTTTTTAAAAGCGAATTTAGAGTAATGAATAATAAGATGTTATTGTTAAGCATAAATATTTTTGATGATAAACTTTACTTCATTTAATATATATTTAGGAGGAGGTGATTTTCGTTGAATGATAAAATTTTCGATGCTGTAAAGGCAAAAGTCCAGCAGCAATTTGGGGAAAATGCTAAAAAATATGTAGAAAGTAAAACTCACTCAAAAGGAGAAGATTTACAACTGTTACTTGAATGGGCTGCACCGAAAGAGAGTTGGACAGTATTAGATATAGCAACAGGTGGCGGACATGTAACAAAGCTCTTAGCTCCACATGTTAAACAAGTTTTTGCAACAGATATAACAGTTGAAATGCTTAAGGAAGCAAGACAGTTTTTAGAGCAATATGCTTCTAATGTACACTTCATTGTGGCAGATGCTGAAAACCTACCGTTTTTAGACGAAAGTTTTGATTTAGTTACATGCAGAATTGCTGCTCATCATTTTCCGAATGCTGATGAGTTTATAAGGGAAGCGTATAGAGTACTAAAGCCAGGAGGGAAATTACTTTTAGTCGATAATGTTGCTCCGGAGGAAAAGGTGCTAGATGAATTTATCAATAAATTAGAATGGCTTCGAGATAATAGTCATGTTCGTTGTTATACAAAAAGTGAGTGGGAAAGCTGGATGAAACAGACTGGTTTTACACAGAGAAAATCCCATGTTAGTAGGAAACGTCTGGAATATCAAAGTTGGGTACAAAGAACAGCCAGCTCTTCTAAGCAAATTTCAAGTGTGACTAAGTTTATGGAAAATGCGGAAAAGCATGTACAGGAATACTTTGATTTTCAAAAGGAAGCTGATGAGATAACTGCTTTTAAGCTTGACGAATGGATAGTTATGCTTGAAAAAGAATCATAAAAAAGATAGGCTGCCTTTTGCTTATCTTTTTTTATGAGCTTTTTAGCGGGAGAGATTTTCAGTTTTTTTATCTTCTCTAATAAACCAAGTACCGCCAATTAAGAAGATACCGCTGACCAGAAATACGGAGATAATGCCTAACCACGACCCGACAATCCCAAAAAATAGAGGGGCGATCATCTGGGATAACCTATTTGTAGATAGTCTTAAGCCAAGGACCTCACCAGTCCGGTTTAAAGGAGAAGCATTATAGGTAGTAGTCAAAGACAAAGGTTGCCCGCAGCCTAACCCGAATCCCATCAAGCAGCTTAATACACAATAAAATACAAGATTATGTGTGAATGGAATAAGAAGAAATGATGCTCCTGCAAGAAGGACAGAGGTTAATAATATTTTGTCCCGGCTTATATGTTCTAAAAGCTTAGGCAGAAGAAAGCGAACAATAATCATTGCTAAACCTTGTAAAGAAATAATCCATCCTATTTGGGAATTTGACAGATGAGCTTTAGTCGCAAATATTGGGAAATAGGCGACAAATATATCTCGTGAATATAAAACTAGAGCACTTGATATCAATGCCTTCTTCAACAATGGAATCTTTAATAATCCTATTGATTCAAAAATACTGTTTCTATTGTTCCTTTTCTTCTTTATGGAAGGAATCTTAAAACAAATGAAAATAGGAATAATCGAGAACAACAGGGAGACGAGAAACACACTGTTATAACTATAATGTTCGGAAATATAGCCACCCAATACTGGTCCTACTAATGAGGCAGCTGCAACTGCCATGCCAAACATACTAAAATATTGATCTCTGTTTGATTCCTTAGCAATATTTCCGATGACGTTTTGCAGTGAAACAGCGATAAAGATATTGGATATCCCTACAATAAACTGGCTTATATACAAAGCCCATATTGCTGAGAAAAAGTATGGAAAAAACATGCCGATAGCCAATCCAATCATCCCAAAAATAACAGGATATCGATCACCATACTTATCTGCTATTCTGCCAGCCTGTAAGGCAAATAGGAGAGGGAAAAAGGCGAATGCAGCTGTTAATATGCCTATTTCAAAGGTATTTGATCCTAAGTTAGAAGCATATAGCGTGATAATTGGCCGAGTTATATTAATAATTAATTGAAATGCGAAAACTGAAAAAATAATTATTTTTAACATCATATAATCTCCCCATAATAAAAAGGAAGAGCAGAAGTCTTCCTTTCATGAATAGTTATTTTATAGAATGGATCATTTGATCAAGGTATTTGATGATTTCTTCTTTATTGCCTGCAACCTTTTCCTCTCTTGCTTTATCCTTTTCTACTCTATCAAGTGATTTTGCCAATATTTCTTCTTCCTGTTCCTGTGGAATTACTACAACACCGTCAATATCGCCGACAAGTATATCACCGGGTTTTATCGTGACCCCTCCACAAGAAATTGGTACATTTATCTCTCCCATGCCTGCTTTTCCGCCTGCTGCTACCGTTGTTCCTTTACAGAAAACAGGGAAATCGAGGTCTTTAATACCGTTAATATCTCTAATAGCTCCATCTACAACAAATGCTCCAACTCCAAGCGTTTTTGCCATACCGATTACAAAATCCCCTGCAGCAGCTCTATATGTATCACCCTTAGCATCAACAATAATAACATCATCAGGTTTTGCCTCTCTGATTGCTTTTAAGACAGCTAAGTTATCACCAACAGGAATTTTTACTGTGAGTGCTCTGCCAGCAAATGAATACTCTTCCTTAATCGGCTTTATAGAAGGATCCAGATTATTTAATCCATTCATAGTATCGGAAATGGATGTTGTAGGAATGCTTTTAAATTGCTCTATTATTTTCTCCATGCAAGCCTCTCCTCTTTATTATTGTTTTCTATAATTATACAAAACATGCACGATACTATAGAAATCAATTAAAGTTATCGCTATCTATAAAAAAAAGTAATGGTTAAATTTATGTCTAGATATCAATAAATAAAAAATAGTTATGGATAAACATAAAAAAGCGATATTTCATTTATCGTTAGCTTTATATTACAGTGATAGTAGAAATTCAATATTGAAAATCTACAAGAACTAAAGAAATAGGGAGATGGAAATATGAAGGCATATAAGTTAGGAGTATTACAAGGTGATGGTATTGGTCCAGAAATTGTAAGCGCTACAGTTAAGGTGTTTAAAGCCGCTGCACAAGAGTTAGATGTTAAGTTTGATTGGATAGAGCTTCCGATGGGGTGGGAAGGAATTGAAAAGTATAATGATCCGACACCTAGTTATACAAAGGAAATGTTAAATGACTGTGATGGATGGATATTAGGGCCACACGATTCTGCAGCATATCCGCCAGAACATAAAGCGAAAAGAAACCCAAGCGGTGAACTTCGCCATACTTTAGATCTATACGCAAACATCAGACCAGCAAAAACAATGCCTGGAGCGAAAAGCGTTGTAGGGGAAGCAGATTTAATTATTTATCGTGAAAATACAGAAGGCTTTTATACTGATAGAAACATGCATATTGGCGGAGGGGAATGGCAAATAACTCCGGAAGTTGTCGTATCCGCAGGTGTTTTTACAAAGAAAGCGGCTGAAAGAATCGCACATGCTGCCTTTAAAATGGCGATGCAGCGCAGAAAAAAAGTAACGATTGTTCATAAAGCAAATGTTATTAAACTTGGAACTGGTTTATTCTTAAATACATGTAAAGAGGTAGCACAGCAATATCCAGAGGTTACGGTTGATGATTACCATATCGATGCAATGACAGCACACTTAGTCCGCAGAGCAAGAGATTTTGATATTATAGTAACAGAGAATATGTTTGGCGATATTTTATCAGATTTGGCTGGTGAACTAGTTGGAAGTCTAGGATTAGCTCCTTCTATCAATACGAATGAAAATCAAGCAATGGCCCAAGCTGCTCACGGATCAGCACCGGATATTGCTGGTAAAAATATTGCAAATCCAATTGGAATAATGTTGTCGACTGTTATGCTGATGGATTGGCTGAGTGAAAGACATCATGATTCAAAACTGCACCAAGTCGGTCAGCTTGTTGAACAAGGAATAAATAGCTGTCTTAAAGCCGGAACAATGACTGGAGACTTAGGGGGTACAGCATCAACTTCTGATTTTGCAGAGGCGATTATCACAAGAATTGGTGAGTTAGCTGTCAAATAAATGAAAACGCATTCAATGTGTTTGGGGGTATAAATTTGTTATCAATTCTAGGTTTTCTAACTATTGCGGTTTTCACTTACTTAGTCATGTCTAAGAGATTGATTGCATTCACAGCTATCATTTTTGTTCCTGTAATTTTTGCCTTACTCGGGGGATTTGGGTCAAAATTAGGGGATATGATGGTTCAAGGAGTAGAGCTTACTGCTCCTACGGCAGTACTCCTGCTATTTGCGATACTTTACTTTGGTATCATGATGGATACTGGATTATTTGATCCTGTTAGTAATATGATTTTAAAAATTGCTAAAGGAGATCCTGTTAAAATAGCAATGGGGACTGCTATATTAGCATTGCTTGTAGCGTTAGATGGGGATGGAACAACAACATATATGATTATTTGTTCTGCGATGCTGCCTGTTTACAGAAAAATCGGGATGAATCCATTAATATTAGCAACTGTCTCAATCATGTCTTTAGGGATTATTGCCGGGAGTACACCTTGGGGCGGATCCGCAACAAGAGCAATAAGTGTGCTAGGTCTCAATGCTAATGAATACTTTATCCCTATGCTGCCAGTAATGGTGGCCGGAGCGATTTCTACACTTGCAATTGCTTACTTTTTAGGGAAAAGAGAACGAAAGCGTCTTGGGGCAGAGGTTATAGCTAAATACAATCAAGAGATTGCAGCAACAGCCGAAGTGCAAGACAAAAAGAACTCGAAAATCATTTGGTTTAACCTGTTTCTGACTCTAGCAATAATGGGAGTATTAATTCTAGACGTAGTAGAATTGTATATTCTATTTATTATTGGATTTGCGATTGCTTTAGTAGTTAACTTTCCAAATATTGAAGAGCAAAAAAAGGTGCTTAAAAAACATGCTTCCAATGCCATACCGGTTGTATCACTTGTACTGGGAGCAGGTATATTCACAGGTATTCTTCAGGGTACGGAAATGGTTGACCATATGGCAAATGATATCGTTTCTATTATTCCAAGTGCATTTGGAGAATACTATACTATCATTGTTGCTATAATTGGACTGCCGCTTAGCTTCCTAATGTCTAATGATGCCTTTTTCTTTGGTGCTTTACCTGTATTAGCAGAGGCAGGGAGCCAATATGGAGTAGATTCTGTCAGTATAGCGAGGGCATCTGTTATTGGACAAACAATACACTTAATAGGACCAACATCTGCACCATTATGGGTGCTAATCGAATTAATCCGAAGTGATCTAGGTAAATTACAAAAATATACAATGGGCTGGATTCTCTTAACAGCCGTAGTCATGATTATTGTCGGAATATTAACAGGAGCAATGGCACTGTGATTACAGTAGTTAAATAAATTAACCACCACATAAAATAGCCCTTTTTCAGAAAAGGGCTATTTATATTAGTGAAGGAGGACAACATGGAGTTTGAGTTTTTAACAGCTTTACTTTCTATTATTGTTATTGATTTAGTCTTGGCAGGGGATAACGCCATCCTTATCGGGCTTGCTGCCAGAAACTTGCCGAAGGATCAACAGAAAAAGGTTATTATGTGGGGTTCTGTAGGTGCAATTATCATTCGAATTGCAGCAACTTTAGCTGTAGTGTGGCTTTTAGAGGTACCAGGTTTACATTTAGCAGGCGGATTAATGCTAGTTTTCATTTCTTATAAATTATTAGTTGAAAATGAGGAACACAGTGATATAAAATCAAGCAACAATTTTTGGGGTGCTGTTCGAACAGTTATTATTGCAGATGCATTAATGGGATTGGATAATGTTTTAGCTGTAGCGGGAGCTGCCCATGGAAGTATTCTTTTAGTAGTGATTGGCTTATTAGTTTCCATACCTGTAGTGATGTGGTGCAGTACGTTAATATTGAAATGGATTGAGCGTTATCCAGTCATTATTACTTTTGGTGCAGCCATATTAGCATGGACAGCTTCCAAAATGATTGTCGCGGAACCTTTTGTAAGTTCATACTTTCAGAACCCATTATTAAAGTATGGCTTTGAAATATTAGTTATTGCACTTGTAGTTGGCGGAGGAATTTATAAAAATAAACAGGTGAAACAGGCAGCTGATACAGCAGACAAAGAATTCCATGCTGAATCAAATGAGTCAATCAACTTTATAGTTGAGGAAAAAACGGAGGCTTATCTTGAAGAGGAAAATAAAAAACCAGAAAGGGAACTAACAAAGGTTTGACAGAACGAAGAAGGTGCCGAGATTCAACTCGGCACCTTCTCTATTATCTTTCCACAACAGATAAAACTTTTGTCTCTCCGGCAGCTAATGTAACAGCATCTTGCCATATAATGGAGTAATTTTTATTTTTAATATTCGGCAATATAACTAATATTAGAGGACTGAAAGCATTTTTATTCAAATAGTCGAGATCAAATTCAATTAGAGGATCGCCTTTTTGTACGGATTGACCCATTGTGACTATAGCTTTAAAATAATCACCTTTTATGGAAGCTGTTTCAAGCCCGATGTGGATTAAAACATCTATGTCCTCAGAATTTCTTATTGTCATAACATGATTTGTATGAGAAATATGCGTTACCTCACCAGCAACAGGTGAAACAATATTACCATTGGAAGGATTGACTGCAAAGCCTTCTCCAACAAGCTTATTGCTGAAAATCGGATCTGGTACAGTTTCTAAAGAGACAAAATTTCCATCTGCAGGAGTAAAAATAGAATTTGCATCTGTTTTCTTCTGATGAATATTTTTAAACATAATGTAATCTCCTTTCATACAAGAGACACTAGTTCTCTTGCTACCTTTATCGTAAATGTAACGAGTGGCAAACTGTTAGTCAATTCATTTCTAAAAGAACAACAAAATACAACCTTATAATCCTAGTAATACCAAGGGTTTCACGGATTATTCAAATAAAGAATGAACAACAATAATAAAATGTTATGACCCATTTTCTAGGATTATGGGTGGTGAAAACGTACATCCATAACTTATTTTTATGATATTTAATAAAAAACGTATATTTTTTATTATGGTTTAAATGTATTAGAATAAATGTAGAAAGTAATTATTAACCTGTTAGTTTATATAACAATAAAGGTGGTTATCTGATGGCAAATTATAAATTAGGTGTTCTATATGGAGACGGAATTGGCCCTGAAATTGTTAAAGCATCTGTAGAAGTATTAAAGGCTGCCACTCAACAAGCTAATAATGGTACGACTTTTGAATACAAGGAGCTTCCAATGGGTTGGGAAGGTATAAAAAAATATAATGATCCTGTCCCAGAAATAACGAAAAAAGGGCTGGAGGATACAAATGGCTGGTTGATGGCCCCGCATGATTCTGCAGCTTATCCTGATGAGCATAGAATCTCGAAACGAAATCCAAGTGGAGAACTTAGACATCATTTTGATCTATATTCTAATGTACGCCCAAGCCGCGCCTTGCCTGGAACTACTAGTTTAGTAGGAAACGCAGATCTTGTTGTTTTTAGGGAAAACACAGAGGGCTTCCTGTCTGATAGAAATATGTATAAAGGGACAGGAGAGTATATGGTAAATAAGGATGTAGCTTTAGTAACAGGCGTATTTACAAGGCAAGCAACGGAAAGAATTGCTCATGAAGCATTTAAGTTAGCGATGACAAGAAGAAAAAAGGTCACGATTGTTCATAAAGCAAATGTAATCAAGTTTGCATATGAATTATTCCGTGATGTTTGCTACGAGGTTGGTGAAAAGTATTATCCAGAAGTAGAAGTAAATGATTTTCATATAGATGCAATGACAGCTCACTTAGTAAGAAGAGCAGAAGAGTTTGATGTTATTGTGACTACTAATTTATTTGGAGACATACTATCAGATCTAGCTGGTGAACTTGTAGGAAGTCTTGGTTTGTCTGCATCACTGAATACAAATGGGGAGCAAGCAATGGCACAGGCTGCACATGGTTCTGCACCTGATATTGCCGGTCAGAACGTTGCCAACCCAACAAGCATGCTTCTTTCAACTGTGATGCTGCTACAGTGGCTTGCAAACCATCATGATGATAATAATTTAAATGTTATTGCCGAAATAATTGAAAATGCCGTCTTGCAAACAATCGCTGAAGGACCAACTACCCGTGACCTTCGCGGAACGGCATCTACTACTGAATTCACAGAAGCTGTTATCAAAAGAATGACACAAGCGTAAACAAAATAAAACCAAACGGGTATCTGTTTGGTTTTTTCTATAGGAGGATTTATAGATGAATATAAGTAATGGGCTGATAAACTGTGGGAAATATATGCTGAATAATAATCTGGCATGGGGCACATCAGGTAATATCAGCAGCAGAGTCGATGATAAAACAATGCTTATAACCGCTTCAGGTACCTTTATGGGTGATTTGAAAGAAGAAGATTTCGTCCTTTTTGACCTTAAAAGTGAAAAGAACTTGAGTGAAAGGAAAGCTTCTAAAGAAACTCCGATGCATACAGGGATCTATAATAACAGGTCGGATGTACAAGCCGTTATTCATTCTTCCCCATTTTATACGACACTCTTTGCGTGCAGTAAAGAACCAATACTTTCAAACCTGTTTATTGAAAACTTTTATTACCTGGAAAATATCGGCTACGTCGATTACTTTCATCCGGGAACAAGAGATCTAGGTGAGGCTATAGCGGAAGAGGCGAAGAAATCAGATGTCATTATGATGCGTAATCATGGTGTAGTAGTAATGGATACTTCTCTATCTGAAGCCTTAATGAGATTGGAAACATTAGAAATGACATGCAGAATGATTTTAACAGCAAAATCAAGTGGGGTTGAATTACATTCGCTGCCTGATTATAAAGTGACGGAGTTTTTGGAAGAGTCCCTTTATAAACCAAGGGTTAAAAGATAAGGAGGCTCACCGATGATTGGTGTAGTAGCAGATGATACAACTGGAGCAAATGATATTGGTATTATGTTTTCAAAAAGCGGCTATAAGGTAAAGGTGCTTACCTTTGAAGAAAATATGGAAATTGTGAAAGATGCGGATGTAGTAATTATTGATACAGACAGCCGCTTAGATAGCCCAAAAACTGCCTATGATAAGGTATTTAAAGCAACAAGGATGTTACAGAAGGCAGATTGTTCGATGTACTATAATAAAACATGCTCTGTGTTTAGAGGAAATATCGGTGTAGAGTTTGACGCCATGCTTGATGAATTGAATGAAGAGTTTGCGATTATTTCTTTATCCTTTCCACAGAACGGCCGTACAACCGTCAATGGGGTTCATAAGGTAAATGGCAAAAGACTAGAAGATTCAGAGTTTCTTCATGACCCAGTTCATCCAACAATTGAGTCCAACTTGGAATCCATTTTGAAAAAACAGACGATAAGAAAAGTGACTTCTATATATTTAGATATAGTCAGAAAAGGTCCTGAAGAATTAAAAGCCGCAATTGAACAGGCGAAGGCAGATTATCAGTACGTAATTATCGATGGCGAAACTCAAGAAGATCTTAACATTATTGCCCAAGCTGCATCTGGATATAAAGTTCTTGCTGGAAGCTCTGCCTTAGGAGAAGAATTGCCTAAAGCTTTGCCAAAATCAGAATTCTCCGATTTAGCCAGCACAGTAACGATAAAGGATGCAAATGGAGTTCTGATTGTATCTGGAAGCTTAACTCCCCAGACAAAAGAGCAGACAAAAACACTAATAGATTCTGGTGTTTCATCAATCATAGTAGATTCGAGAAAAATTCTAGCGGACAATAATTATCAAGGAGAGCTTGAAAAGGTATACAGGGAAGCTGAGTTACTGTTGAAAGATGGGAAAGACGTTTTAATTATGGCGGAAAATGACCCGAATATAGTACGAGAAACAAAGGAAATCGGTAAACTTAAAGGCTTAGGTGAACTAATAATCAGTAAAAAAATCTCTAGTTTTTTAGCCTCTGTTTCTAAAAAATTGACTGATTCTCTAAACTTGAAAAGAATAGTAGTGGCTGGCGGAGATACTTCTGGTACTGTATGCAGGCATCTTGAGATCAAAGGAAACTATATTATTAAGGAAATTGATACAGGGGTACCTTCAGGGCTAGTAATCGATAAGGAAATGCTGATTGTTTTAAAGTCAGGCAGTTTCGGTAAAAAGGACTTTCTAGTTAAAGCGGTTTCGCATTTGAAGGAACTAACTGTATTGTAAGTGCGCTTTCTAAATCAATTAACATTCTATATAATTTAGTCTAGAAGTTATGATTTCAGGAGGTATAACATGGACAAACGAGATTGGCAGATATTGCAGAAGTTATACAAGGAAAAAAATATAACAAAAGTTGCAGAAAGTCTGTTCATGTCACAACCAGCACTTACAAAAAGAATTCAACAAATTGAAGCAGAATATAAAGTAACCATCGTTCATCGCAGTAAAAAGGGGATTCAGTTTACACCACAAGGAGAATACCTTGTTAATTATGCAGATGAAATGATTAAAAGAGATATAGAGGTACAGGATCATTTAGCTAATATGGATGAAGAAATTTCGGGAACATTACGTCTTGGAGTTTCCAGCTTTATTACAAGAAAAATACCACCAGTCCTTAAAGAGTTTAAATCAAGGCATCCAAAAGTCAATTTCAGCTTAACAAGCAAATGGAGCAGCCAGATTTATAATCAAGTGTACAATCACGAAATTCATATAGGATTTGTGAGAGGGGATTATAAGTGGATCGGCGGAAAAAGATTATTATTAGAAGAAAACTTATCCTTAGTATCTCATAGTAAAGTTGATTTGGAGGACCTTCCAACATTGCCGCGGATTGATTATATATGCGATGTTAAGCTTCAGGATATGATAGATACATGGTGGTCAGAGAACTTTTCTGTACCCCCTAAAGTAGGAATTAAAGTAGATAAGACAGACACTTGCCGGGAAATGGTAGCACATGATTTAGGATATGCGATAATGCCCAGCTTAGTTATTAAAAGCAAAGGGGATTTATATCAGCTGCCCTTAAATGATATAGATAATAACCCAATAACTAGACACACTTGGATGTTCTATAATCAAGATGACTATAATCTGAAATTAGTAAGAACATTCATTGAGTTTATGGACGAAATCAACTTTCAAGATATGATATCAAAGCAATCTTAATTTATTAAGCAATGGAGTGTAGAACATGAAAAATTATAAGGTCGGTTTAATACATGCTACACTAAATTCGGTTAACCCAATACTTGCAGCTTTTGCAAAGAATTTTCCTGAAATTGAAACGGTTAATTTCATGGATGAGGGACTGCTCAGAGCGTTAGACAAAGAAGGAGAAATCACCCCAAAACTAGTAGAGCGTTTTGCAAGTTTGCTAGGAAGAGCGGTTGAAACAGAAGTAGATGGAATACTTCTTTCATGCTCTGCCTATAGCCCAACAATTACCGAAATGCGCAAAAGATTTCCACAGCTTCCAATCGAGAATGTAGATGATGCAATGATAGAACAAGCTGTTAAGCTAGGAAGCAGAATAGGTGTTGTTGCATCAGTAGCAACTGCAGGTCCTACTACTGAAATAGCTGTAAAAGAAAAAGCGGAAGCTTTAGGAAAAGAAGTAGAGGTATTTGTAGAAGTTAATACAGAGGCTTTTGCTGCTCTAAATAAAAAAGAATTTGAGGCACATGACAGTTATATTGCAAGCAGTGTCAAAAAGCTGCTCGACAAGCAAGTAGATTTAATCATACTAGCACAACTGTCCATGGCAAGAGCAAAAACTAGTTTAAAGGATGTTGACATTCCAATATTGACAAGTCCAGATATTAGCTCTAACAAGATTGTCAGCGAAATAGAAGCATTTTATCGTTAACCTAAGGAGAAGACCTTCATTTTAATGGAGGTCTTTTTGTATGTAAAACAAAAGAAAGAGCTTTTTACAAACTAATATTATTACTATGTTATATTTGTATTGGAATTATAATACATATATAAATCTGGAGAACAACAAAGATACTTCTTCAGACAGGGGGACTTAAGCATGATTGCATCTATAATTTACACTGTATTGATTATTGGTGGTTTACTATATTTAATAAGGAAAAAGAGTGATAACGAACCATACTTTCCTTTGAAAATAATTGGCTATTATACATTAGGTATTTTTTCATTTAACTTTAATCAAATTGCTTTACCGCTTGGATTTATCATATATCTGCTGTTTTTCCGGCCTAAGTTAAATGTACAAATAAAACGACAAGCAGCTTTATTTGGCTTGATTGTGTTTGTTATTGTACAGTGGATTACGCCTGTTTCTAGTTATCTCTGGGAAAGCCGCACAATAAATATTGAGCATGAACTAGGCTCGGTGTATAGGATGAATTTCGAGGAAGAGAACGAATTAATTATGAAGGAATTGCAGCTAGATGATAGTTCGATTAAGCTACAAAATTTTAGCGTGGATTATACTAAATCTGGAAAAATAATAGATTTACGCTGGGAATTAATTCAGCAGGATCACTTTGAATTTGTTTATTATGACATTCACTATGAGGTAAGTAAGAAGAGCTATCAAGTAACTCATAGTAATAGTGAATCAATGGAAGACTTTATCTCATTAGTAGATGCTAATTATTTCTTTGAAAAGATGAACATGCTTCCTATTAAAGATATTACTAATGCTAAAGGGGATTATTCTAAATATATCATAAATAGTTTTGGCAATATGTCTAATTATGGTGTAATGGATAATGACCCTCATATAATCACAGATGGAGAAATTCAATCATTAACAGAGAACCAGTTACCGGTTTACGGCTACCGAATTTCAACTTATGCACTGAAGAAAATGAGCGAAGAGACAGATGAGCAAGGAAATATCATACAAGAGGGCTGGGAAGGAACAGCAACTACTGATTATCTATTTGATATAACCGCAGTTGAGGAAGAAGAAGAATACTAGTAATGAAATAATTTCATAATAAACAAAGGCAAACTTTTTTAGTTTGCCTTTGTTTATAGATAATAACCCATTCAAAAAATGAAACTGATAGGAACGGAAAGGTGAGATTCCTAAGGGGTTAGCGAGACAGGAGAGCCCCTGCATTCTGAAGTAGAAAACGCGAATAACTAATACATTAGCCTCTGAGAGTCTTGTTAGTTGGAGGTGTACTTACCAAAACTTCTATATAACTTACAAAATTACCATTTTATAATAGTTTTGTAAGTTATTATTTTGTTTTTTAATGAAATAATGATATAACTAGAAAGGTATTTATTTATAAGAGGTGAAAAATGATTAATCAAATCTACTTAAGAAGAAAAAACAAACTCATCCTAAACAAAGGCAATGAACCTACTCCGCATCTCCATTACATAGCCACTATCCTAGCCAATTTTGAGTCACTAGGCTATACACTTTCTAAACCTATCATAGATACACTATATACATATTCCAAAGATCAGCTAAACGAATTCTATTTGTCCACAATAGATAGTTTAAAAAAGGTGTTAGGCGCGAATAGAGCTTATAAGCCAATGTATCCGAACTTTCCTCAGCAGGTGATGGAAGCGAGTGATGCAGAACTATATATCAATGCAATGATACATTATTTGTCACTAGGAACTATGTTACCTGAATATGAACAGCAGACAAGAATGCCATTGTATGACAAGACGAATCAAAAAGAAATCTCCCTTGGTTCCAGGGACGACTTTCTTATGATTTTCCGAAACCTACTTTCCTCTAAAACTTCTATTTCAGAAAGCGATAAGGAAGATTTGACATTTGTATTCGAAAGCTTTTCTGAAAATACTGGACAGCTAATACCGCAAGAGATTCCTCTTAAGGAGAATATTGCGTTGCTTGGAAAGCTATTATTGGAAAATAACCTGAATCATGATATCCTTTTTCAATATATTAAAACAGCTACAGATGTCTTGCGGCTTGCTGTGTCTCTTTCGGATGGAGATATCAGCTTAGCCACAAGTACACGCTTTAGAAGCTTTAAAAGGAAGGAAAGACGTATACTTCTTGCTTTTCTTGAAAACTGCGGCAATATGGAAGAGGACATGAAAAGATATAAGAATAGATGGATCAGGTTAGGGGAGCGGTTACATCCGGCCGAATATAAACAATTTAAAAAGACTAATGAAGCATTTTTTAAGCTGAGAAATAATAAACATATTTCTACATTTAATGGTCTTATTGCAGACTTACTGCAAACTAACCAAATAGACGCCGCCATGACTTTATTGTCTGACAGACCTGGAGAATTTGCACGGAAACTTGATCAGCTCCTTAGATTGCATCAACAGCCTGAGGCAGTTATAGAAAATTTTAAGGCGATTGCTAATAAAATAGAAACGACAGTGCTGCTGCAAGTCAGAGAACACTTCAAACATAGAAATGATGTAAGAGAAAAAAGATCATTTTTTCCTAAAGGTAATGTTGCCAAAATGTTTGTGATTAATAATGATTTGCCAGCAATTAATGAGATAATTTGCCAAGATATTGTCGACATTTGTGAAAGTAACTTGATTGAAATATATAAGCAAAAGAGCCCTATTGGAAAGGTTTATTTGGATGAAGCACTAAGGAATTATTTGGTCCCATTTTCACAACGCTCTGCCAATAAATCGTTGAAATCTGTCGTTAGAGGATCAAAGATAGATATAGCTGAGACAACGAGTACAATTAGAACCTTTTTATATTGGAAAGACGGGTCAAATGAATGGGGAACAGATATCGATTTGTCCGCCGTTATGTATGATGAAACTTGGGGGTATTTGGAACATGTTTCGTATACTAACTTAAGATCAGCGAAGTATAAATCATGTCATAGTGGCGATATCACTTCGGCACCAGCTGGAGCTAGTGAATTCATTGATTTAGATATACAATCTGTTCGTAATTTCGGTGGAAGATATATTGTATTTTCGATTCATTCATTCAGCGGAGAAGCTTTTAATGAGCTGCCAGAATGCTTTATGGGCTGGATGAGCAGAGGAAATCCTAATTCCGGGGAAATATATGAGCCTAAAACAGTGGAGAACAGAATGGATATTACGTCTGATTCAATGATTTGTATTCCAATGATTCTCGATTTATATGAGAATAAAGTTATTTGGACAGATGTTGCACTTCGGACCGAACCAGAATATGCTAATAATGTAGAAGAAAATCAAATGGGCATGGTTTTAATGGGCAAAGCATTAACATCCCTGGTTAAACCAAACTTGTATGATTTATTTAAGCTTCATATTGAGGCAAGAGGGGAATTATGTGTTAATATAGAGGAAGCAGATCTAATTTTCTCTATGGATAAAGGAATAACTCCATTTGATCTTGATCTCATTGTTTCAGAATATATTTAAAACTAGTACATATTGGGCTATTATCCATCTTCCTTCTAACTCTTATATCATGTAAATCGTTAGATGGATAGCTTTCCCGATTAATATAAAGGCTATGCTATACCTTCCTTCTTAAACTCTTAGTTTTATCGAACTTAGGTATGGCAGTTACCTTGTAAGGTCAGACTCTAATGGGGTCTGACTTTATTTATTGTAGTTTAGGTGTTTTATCCTAATTTGTGAAAACATCTAACTATCTACTGGAATGACAAGAAAAACCTACCAATCCGGTGTATAATAGAAGAGAACTACATAGTTGATGCGGGTGGTGCTGGTCACTCTTTCCCTTTATGGTGAAGGAGGTGAACACGCCAATGGATTTTCTAAGAACTCTGCTGGAGAATACTGTTACAGTATTTTTTACAGCTCTTGCTACAGCTTACGCGCAACGCTTAGCAGGCAAGAGGAAAAAAGAGCAAAGAAAAACCACCCCGCGCCACAAACGTAAGGGTGGTTCTTCTCGCTAATCTAATATATTAGCCTGACCGCACCGCCTGATATGGCAGTAGTTCAGGGCCAAGGAGTTACCCGCTCCTTGGCTTTTTCTAGTTTATGCTTATAGTTACATATTATACCCAAGCTACTATTAATTCAAGCAAAACAATAAAGATTATTTAATTTGGTTTTTAATATTATTAACAAAAAGAATCGTTTTGTTGATGAGCGGTAGGAGAACAGTTATGTGATCCTCTCCTGGAAATTCAAAAAATTCAGTTTCAAACGCGGCATAAGCATGTTTTTTAAGCTCATTATCGAGCTTCTTCGCTTTTTCATTCATTTGCGAAAAATGATCTCTTTCTAATTCTCCGCTTGTAATAAGGAGCTTCGCTTTCGGCTGGGATGCCATAAAACGCTGCTTTACAGTATTTAAAAAGTTTTCGTTCCAATGGATGGAAGGGCTGCTTGCCACATAATACTGAAAGGAAGATGACGAAGTAAATAATACAGACAGTACGAACAAACCACCAAGAGAATGACCGACAATCGTTTGCTTTTCCTTATTAATCACATATTTTTGTTCAATCTCCGGCTTTAGTTGGTTTTCAATAAAAGATAGAAAATAGCTTCCGCCTCCGCCAGTAGGAAAGTCTCTATCTATTTGATGATAAGATAAAAAATCTACGTCAGGTGTAAAAGTAAAGTCATAATATCTACTATCATTAAATGGGCCTGTTGTTTCATAGCCGATGCCAACAATAATCTGCGGTTTTTTTCCTGTAATCTCAGCCCGTCTTGTTTGCAGCTTCATATTTTCTGTAAAACTAGCAAAGATAGAGTTCCCGTCTAATACATAGATAACTGGAAAACCATCTTCAGGTGGCGGGGAATCAGGAACAGATACGAATATTTTATATAATCGCTGATTTTCTTGTGAACTGATGGACCAGGTTTCTGTATGGGGCAAAGTAAATGGCTCTGTCTTCATATTTTCCTCCGTTTCACTATTTGTACAGACTATCTTTATTAATTGGTTAAATTTTGGTATTATTAGTGAAAATGATTATCAATATCAACCATATTCTAAAGGGAACTGGTGAGGAAAACAAGTGGCAATTATAATAAATAACTATAAATGGAAAAATTTTTATTTAGATTTAAACAGCATAAAGCGTATCCAGAAGCAAAGCAAGGAAAATAAAATTACTTCTTATTTTGAATTAATATATATACATGCAGGCAGAGGAACATTCACTATCAATAAAGAAAAGAAACAATTTGCCAGCCACCAGCTGCTCGTAATTCCTCCAAGCAGTACATATAAGCTCACATTTGTCAGTGATGTGGATTATTATCGTATTTCCTTTCAAGTGTTTCTGAAAGATCAGGAAGAAGAGATTCGGCCCTACTTAGACAGCTTGGCATGCATTCAACAGCAGGTAATCCCTTATCATAAAGATGCAGGGGAAATTATAGAAGAAATGTACCGCTTAGATGGGGAGGATATACCTTATAACTACTTTCTACAGAGAGCTAAGCTGGATGAGATATTTTACCATTTACTATCATATAAAAAGCATGTGACACCGAATGATACTCTCTTAGCAATCGAAGAAACAAAAAGATAT
>Ga0209463_1000392_pt1 | contig 36755 bp, 37 predicted proteins | sample AgamicMgSfrz_FD_187169 | JGI IMG/M metagenome (GOLD analysis project Ga0209463, IMG submission 187169) | Agave microbial communities from Guanajuato, Mexico - Mg.Sf.rz (SPAdes) (version 2) | ecosystem: Host-associated > Plants > Phyllosphere > Phylloplane/Leaf | place: Guanajuato, Mexico...
AAAAAAAGTCGTAACCAAACTCGTAACCAAAAATTAAAAAGCACTTCCCTCGAAAAAGAGAAGTGCTTTGAAACGTTGATATAACAATGATTAACGTTTGCTAAACTGTGGTGCATGACGATCGCCTTTAGGAACCTATTCTTTAATTGCTTTTAAATGCCAGCAATAGCTTTGAAAGTCTCCTTGCAATTCTATTGGTATGCTCATTCCAGCATATGTGAGTTCGTCTCCACCATAGATAATATCTGTACCGTTTACTTGATATATTTTCTGAACATCAATCCCTGTTAATTTCAGAACAGAAGCTGGGGCTGCTGGTTCTGCGAGCACCCTAAAATAATAAACAATCATTTCTGTTTTGTCTTTATTGGTAAACAGCCATGCTGTTTCATTTCCTTCAAATGGACTTTTCAAGCGGTAAAAATCACCAAACTGTATGAGCTTGCGAATTTCCTTATAGCTTGACACTTGGTTTTTCACTGCAGTTTTCTCGTCTGCTGTCAGCTTCGTCAAATCTAGTTCATAGCCAAAGTTGCCGGACATAGCAACATGTCCGCGCATTTCAATAGAAGCTATTCGCTGTACCTGGTGATTTGGAACGGCAGAGACATGTGCTCCAATAGAAGAAACCGGATAAACCAAGCTTGTTCCATATTGAATTTTCAGTCTTGAGACTGCATCAGTATTATCGCTGGTCCATGTTTGCGGCATATAATAGAGCATCCCCGCATCAAACCTTCCACCACCGCCTGAGCAGCTTTCAAAAAGGACATGTGGAAAATCTCCAGTAATTTTCTCAAGTATCTTATATAAACCAAGCATATATCTATGTGCCGTTTCTCTCTGTCTGTCCGCGGGAAGCTGAGCTGATCCAATTTCTGTCATATTACGGTTCATATCCCATTTTACATAGGAAATCGGGATATTTGTTAAAATGTCGCTAACTCGTTTTATAATTTCTTTGCGAACATCTTCCCTCGAAAGATCTAACACTAATTGATTGCGGCTTTCTGAGGATTCACGTCCTGGTACATGAAGACACCAATCTGGATGTTCACGGAACAAATCACTGTCAACAGAGACCATTTCCGGTTCGAACCATACGCCGAATTGCATACCTTTCTCTTTTACTTGAAGGGCCAAGTTATCAAGTCCGTCTGGAAGCTTACGAAGATCGACGAACCAATCACCCAAGGATGACTTATCATTATCTCGCTTTCCAAACCAGCCATCATCAAGAACGAATAATTCGATACCTAATTCTTTTCCAGCATCAGCTATTTCAAGGATTTTGTCTGCAGTGAAATTAAAATAAGTGGCCTCCCAGTTGTTAACCAATATCGGACGTTCCTTGTCCCTAAACTCTCCTCTTACTAAACGTGTTCGATACAGGTCGTGAAAGGTCCTCGACATATCCCCAAGCCCTGCTGATGAATACACCATAACAGCCTCAGGTGCTTGAAAAACTGCTCCCGGATCAAGCTTCCAGCTGAAATCAAACGGATTAATTCCCATTGTGACCCTTGTGTTTCTGAATTGATCTACCTCCGCTTGTGCCAGAAAATTGCCGCTGTAGACAAAGTTAAACCCATATACCTCACCTGCATGTTCTGTTGCGTCCTTCCTAAGCAAGGCGATGAACGGGTTATGCTGGTGACTGCTCGAACCACGTGCACTTTCAATTGATTGGATGCCATGTCGCAATGGCTGTCTTTCTATATGACGCTCTCTTACATGTGCTCCATGAAGATGCAGAAAATCAAAGTCAGCCTCCCGAAAATCTACACAAAGACTCTGAACATTTAAGAGCTTGAGTGAGGTATTGCCATCATTAACAATTTTCACTGATCTGGTAATCACATTAAAATGGTTGAACACCGTGTAGCTTAAAATGACCTTTAACCCGATTAGCTTATCAATCATTGTGATTTCCAATGTTTCCGCTTCTTCTTCCTTTTCAACATATGTAACAGGAAGCCCATCTAACGGCATTTTCCCTTTATGAATAGTATGCGAATCGTAACGCAAATCGGTCACTGTCGATCCATTCTCCAGCTGAATTTGATAGGCTGGCTTTCTAAAATCAGAGTTTCCATATTGCGGATATTCTTGCGGCAATGTATCAAGTGAAAAAGTTCTGTCCTCCTTATGCTGATAAGGATTTCCCGAAAATCCTCTGTCCATTTGCTGCAAATAGTTAGGATGATGGTATTCCTGAACCTTTCTGCCCCAATAAAGATGAACTAAATAACCGTCTCTGACCACTTCCATAACATAACTTGTATCTTTTGCTTTTAAATGAAAAATTTTCCTCTTCGCATCAAAAAAAATCCCCATAAACGGCCAACTCCCTCTATTAATAGTCACACTGTTTTCTTTTCCAAAACATTTATATAATAGATAATTCGCTATACTGATTTTTTTGCATCACTTACACTATCACGAAACACTAGTTCAGTAGGTATTGTCACTTTCATTGGAACACTTCTGCCATTCAATCTGTCATAAAGCAGCTTTACCGCTGTTTTCCCCATTTCCTCCCCATATACTTTTACAGTAGAAAGCCGCGGGTTCATGAATGCAGCTGCTTCAATATCATCAAAGCTGAATACAGAGATGTCCTGCGGTACGTTTATGTCATTTTCATGCAATGCACGAAGAACACCTAAAGCCATCGGGTCACTTGCAACAACAATAGCTGTTGGAATTTGGTTGGAGTCAATGAGTTGCTTTGTTAAGGAATAGCCTCCACTTGGTCCCCAATCTCCTTCAAGCACGTGACAGATTAACCCGTTCTCCTTCATAACGTGTTCATACGTTTTTCTTCTTATATCTACCTTTGCAGCTGTATGAAGATTGCTCACACTAAATACCTTTCCCTCTCCTCCGATATAGGCAATATCTGTATGCCCTAATTCAAAGAGATGATTAAGCACATTCCGTGTTGCTCCTTTCAAGTCTGCAACAACAACATCAATATTCGAAACTGCTGGCACTTGATCTACGGCAATAATATGCTCGTTTTCCATATATAGTGTTTGCAGATCTGCTATATCAATGTCGCCAATCACAATCAATCCATCTAACCCAACAAGACCTTCTGATGAAACGGGAGTGTTTCCGACTGTCATCATTACTGCAAGATTAATAGAAAATTGACTGCAAATGGTTTCTACACCAAGGCGGATGGATTGAAAATAAGGATCAATTGCTTCATCATTCAAAAAGATAATCCCGATTTGATAATTGTTTACTTTTTTTATTTCTTTCGTCTGCTTTTTTCTTACTGGTTTATAATCTAACTCACTTGCCACCTTCATTACACGCTTTTTCGTTTCCTCTGTTACAGACAGGCTTTGATCTTTATTAAGTATTCTTGAGACAGTTGCAGTAGAAACATTCGCTATTTCTGCAATATCCTTTATAGTTGCCACTAGTTCACCTACCACCATTAGTTATATTAACTAAATATTCTAACGAAAATATAACATGGAATACGCTTACATTCAATAGATTCTTAAAAAAACACTTAAATATTTGTTCTTACACTTATTTTATAAGTAAAATTAGAATTTAATTACTAAATAAACGTAAAAAATATCAGGTTCTAATATAGATACCAACTCATATTTACTAAACATTTACTTACATTCAAGCATTTCTTTTAATGAATTTGAAAATTATAAAAAAATAAAGCGGTTTTCCTTTATATCGGAAAACCGCTTTATTCAGTATTTTGTTAAATTTCATGGAAAGTTATTTGGAAAATGGTTCCATTCTTTTTATCGCTTGTTACGCGCCATTTTCCTCCCATCTCACCAATTATTTGAAGTGTTACCATTAACCCCAGGCCTGTCCCTTTTTCCTTTGTTGAGTAAAAAGGCAAACCAAGCTTATCGATTTGGTCTGTTGTTAAGCCTTCTCCGTCATCTACAATAAAAATATCAACCTGCTTCTTATTCTGGCTTATTGTTACACTAACATTTTTCGCAGCTGCTTCAATGGAGTTTTTAATAATATTAATAAACATTTGTTGAATCTGGGATGAATTTCCCAAAATGACCGCTCGTCCATCTACTTCTAAGGAAATCTCCACATTGCTCATAAGTGCATAAGAAGATAGGGAGGAAATTGATTTTTTTGCTTCTAGCTCTAAATCCATAACACTATGTTTTTTTCTTGTTTGATTTTTTCCTAAAGAGAGATAATCAGAAATTATTTCATTAGCTCTATTTATTTCCTCTAAGCTTATTTTTAAATACTCTTTTTGCGGCTCTGATATATTATCAGCTGTATGGAGAAGCTGCAAAAAGCCTTTAATACTCGTCATCGGGTTTCTTATTTCATGTGCTACACTAGCAGCAAGCTCGCCAACAACCTGCATCTTTTCATTTCTTTGAACTTCTTTTCTTAACAGCACCTTTTCACGGTGTGACTCGATTAAGTAGATCGAAAACCAAGCTAGAATACCGTTGACTAGGATAAACAAAAGATAATTTAATAATATTGTCATAGTCATTATATCGTTACCGAATAATACCGCAATAAACGGCAGCATCGCAGAACAAATGGTAACATAAAAAACAGATAAATAAATTTTCTTCTTAACAGGCAAAGAATGAAACTTCTTCTGTGCAATGAAAATAAACATAATAGAAATCAGCATTGCGACAAAGGAGGGAATCATACCGACTCCACCAAATAAGGATCGAACACAAAAGAACGAAATCGAAACAAATAATCCTGCACCTGTTCCCCCGTATATAAACGCTAAATACCAAGGCACCACACGAGCATCAAGACGAACTCCATCAAGAATAATGGAAAAAGTAATGGATAGTGCCAGTGTAATAGTACAAAATAATCCCCACATGACTTTTTCCTTTTTATCGTCTATTCGGCCATTTGCTAACACTAAATAGAGAATAATAGGAATTTGAACGATTAACATTTGAAGCAGGAGCTGGTTGTATTGAAAATGCATTATAATCTCCTAAATTTTAACTAAACTTATTTCATGTCATACACACCATTATTATATACATATACTTATAAAATAGATAGAGAGATTATGAGTCTAACAGGTGCTCTCTAAGAGTCCTTTAAAAAAAGGGATTGCCTGCATGTTCAGGAATATCCCCTTAATAGTATGGAAGCCTTGCTTATCCCCCTGTATAAACACCTTCACACGTGCCTGCCTTTGGTTCATAATAACAGTGATTTTTATATTGACCTGATTGAGGCTGACCGTACCAAGTCGGGGGACATGGAGCATATGGATTAAAATACCAAAGAGCAAATTTTCCTGGATGATCTCGCCAATAATCCAAGTTCATTTTTGCTAATTTTTTTTCTGCTGTTCTCGCTCTTTGATAAAAAACATTGCCTTTTTGTACGGCTTCAAATGAATAATTATTTCCTTGAACCTGATATATAACCTGTGGAATTGTTCGCAATCCTTCAAAGTCGGAGCAATTTGCTTTCAGGCGGTTTACAATAACATTTCCAACGTATAACATTCCTTGTTGCCCTTCGCCTTCTGCTTCCGCTCTCATCATCCGTGCCATTAAATCTACATCCGAGCTTTTATAATTTACTCGCGGCATTTTCCCACCCCCAAAATATAGTATGAAAAAACGCACCTCTTCATGTCAGTGGTCAGGTTGTTTTCCTTAAGCTTTTAAAGACAAGAAAAAAGCCAAAGGTTTGTCTATTTTTACACGACAATGTCCTTTGGCAGCTTATGATATGATGGTATTAACCGCAAGCAGATTTTATAGAATTTCCCTTCGTTTCCTTCCAAACATCTTCATATTTATATCCAGTCAGGTCTTCTACTACTGCTTTTGTTTCTGGGTCAACCTCTCGTTTAGAACCGTTATTTTTTAATCGATCAATCTCTGCCACTAAAATTTGATGTGTATTTTTATTTAACTTAAAGGTAAATACAACTGCCAATGCTGCTATAAGAAGCAATGTTGAACCAATTACCATCGTATATACAATGGTTTGAACTGCCTGAGGTGTTTGCGTCGTTGCCCCAGCAGTGTAACCACCAAATTGTAATATAATCCCTACAAAGAAGGTTGCAAGCGCGACAGTACTTTTTCTTGTAAATGTCATTACTGCAGCAAAAACACCTTCACGTCGCTGTTGTGTTACAATTTCATCAATATCCGGAATAAACGGGAAAACATTCCAAGGAGTAAAGTCCAATATTGCTCTGCCTATTTGATAAATAGCTGAAATAATAAATATGTACATTATCATCGAGTCTGGTTTTATAACATAAACTGCATAAAAGGCTGCTAAACACATAATCATCAAACTATAAGAAACCTTATATAAACTGTTTGGGCCAATTTTAATCATAAGGAACCCAGCAACAATTGTAATAGGAATACCAATGATGCTTAAAGAAAGCATATTTCCTGCTACTGACGAAGAAATACTTAATGCAAAAACACAGAAATAAACAAACACAGCATTAAATACATCCTTTGCCGTATAAGAAAATAAATAGATCATTAAATGTTTTCTGAAACTTCTGATTTTTAAAGTGGAAATATACGCTTTTACCGTTTCGGAAAAGGCTGCAAGTAATTCTTTAGCACCTTTTCGTTCGCTTGTTTTACTTCTATTTATCCACTCTCTTTCTTCTTCAGGACTCAGCTGTTTTTCCCAAGTAACCTTATAAGAAATGAAGATACAAATCGCAAAAATAATGGCAAATATAACTGCATTAATGAAATATGCATAACCATTGTCTTCACCAAAGAACGCAATTAGTCTGCCCGGAATAAATGTCGCTAAAAACACGCCTAAACTGGACAAGAACATTCTGGCTGTCGATAATTTCGTGCGTCCATTAAAGTCTTTTGTCATTTCTGACGGTAATGTTTCCCATGGGATTAACACTAATGCCATCACTATTTCAAATAATAAATAACTAACTAAATAATACCAGTAATTCATGCCCGTTACCCATAACAAAATATAAGTAAACATTAACGGAGCACCAATTAAAAGAAAGAATCTTCTCCTGCCGAATTTCCTGCCGATTTTATATTTATAGAAATTATCTGTTATGCTGCCAATAGCAAGACTGACAATCGCATCAACTATTCGAGCAATCGCAATGATAGATGCTCCCTCAACAGGAGTTAATCCAACAAAGGTTGTGTAGTAATACAGCAGCCATGCTGAAATAATGGTAAATGCTCCGCCTCCCATAATATCCGTTAATCCATAGCCTATACTTCTTGGGATTGTTATTTTTTTTGCATTGTTCTTCATGTATGCTCCTTCCCTTTCGATGCCTGTCCGAAAATAGTATGTATTTGCGCTCATGCACGCATTATTATCTTTTAGGATAGTTACTTATTCCCAACTAACTAGCTAACTAAACAAAAGAAGTTAACGCATACAGCAAAGTAGAATCTAAGCTTTGATAAAAGGAATGGAGTTTAATACTAGCAATCATACTGTACGGTTGATCAGAAATAACGCACGCAGTTTTAGTATTCTCACTTCTTTTTAAGATAAGATTTACAGTTTTCCGCGAATATACAGTAAAAAAAACGACTGCATAAGTAGTCGTTTTTCCTTCTTGCATAATTATTATCCTCGAAATATAATGCCATTGTTTCTTGGAAAGTTATACTGCAAATGAACAAACAAAGCGAGCCACAGCCATACATCCTTTTCGTAATGAGCCTCTACTTCATAACTTTGTTTATTGTTATTGCCCTGTTCAAATTTAGCAACAAACGCTTTATTATTTTGGATTTCAAATATTAAGCCATCATCGTCAAAAAACACTTGATATGTGTCATCATTGAAATGAAATTGATAGTAATACTTAGCTGCTGCATTATGATAATCAATATGAAATGTATGTGTCTCTCCATCATGAATATAATCAACTTTTCTTTCTAATACTTGATTACCAATTGTTCTAGGACGCTTATTGCATGTGATGGTGACAATATTCTCCTTGCGATTGTCCTGCAGGGTAATGCAATTTTGCCTTACTAGAACCTCTTTGTTTGAAAATAAATTGCCTTCTTCCTTTTTTCTAGAAAACAGTCCAAACGACAATTCAATTAATCCTATTTGGTTTGCTTGTGCATCTAAAATAGGAACACCACTGTCAGTAGTCCTTTGCATAAGTGAATGGAACTTCCATGGAATAACAGAAATCATTATCATACCTCCATTTGATGCTACTTAATCTAGTAATTTTTTGCTGATAATAAGTATACGGATTAGTATTGAAAAGGGTTTCATTTTTCTGGGTTTACAGTAATAAAAAGAAAGATGCATAATCTAATATATATAAATGGAGAACTAAAAAAATGAAATACAAAAAACGAACTATTAACCGATAAAATAGTTCGTTTTCACCTTAGACTTAAATCCTAATTTTATAGCCATAATTTCAATAGAAACAAAATATTCGTTCCTGCCAACATCAAAGACCTTTAATCAAGATTCCAATAATAAATACAAAACCAGCTGTCATAAAGATGTATGAAAGGGACTTGTTTTTTGATTTATGATCGTCAATCCCAAAAAAGACCAATGCCGTACCAAAGAGTAATACTGCAAGATTATATTGAAAAAAGACAATAATAATTGAAATGATTGCAATAACAAATCCAACAAGTTTCATTATTTTTTCTCCTAAAATTGATAATAAAAAAGAACTTCCACGTAGGACAGGTGGAAGTTCTTTTCTTGCCACATTTTTTATGCGACAGCTACACTATTATTATAACATGGTATTTATTGGTTTTTAAAGGAATAATTTCAATTTAATTCAAAACAAGTAGTAAGTAAACCTTTTACATGTCAATTTTCTGACGAAACCTGCGAAGGACATTTTATCAATTTATTGTACACTACTCTTAATCCTAAATAGCAAAGAAGGTAAACAGGCAAGGAATACCATAACCTCCACTCATAATGCTTCATAAATCCTGATAGGGATAGTAAATACTCAATTAAAAAAGATCCTACCGACCAAATAACAGCATACATAATATAATGGTTATTTTTTAAATAGTTTAAATATGTAATCGCAAGTAATGGAGGTATAAGTGTCACTAGAAAAAAATCCGTATACTCTACCTCTTTTGTTGGGCCGAAATCTACGTAATCGAGTTTTACGGCGATAAGAAAATGGGCAATCCAAGCACAATAGCTTACAACTGAAATGGCAAGGATATTTTCCCGCCACGTTAACCTTTTCGGCATAACAAATAGGACAATAATCAAGATAGCAAAAGTTATCCATAATACATACATAAATCAACCCACCTTCATTCGATGAATGAAATAAATAATTTATATATATATTTTGTAAAAAAGGACAATTTTATACAAAGTAAAATGCTTCTTACAGCAACCGCAGCAAATTCTCTGGAACTAATCTTAACCTTCCTGTTCCGAAATCACTAATAGGTTTCCATAGCAGTTTAAATGTTTCTCCATTATCCTCCTGGCCAAAAAAGACAGGTTTTTCATAAAATGTTTCATCTACAAACATGGCATCGTAAACTGTAACCATTTCATGTCCATGCATCCCATTATATGAAAAGATATTTTCAATTGTCCCTAAATACTTTACATGCTCTATCTTTGCATTAATTTCTTCCTGTACTTCCCGAATTAATGCTTCCTTACTTGTTTCTCCGAATTCAATTCCACCGCCAATCGGCCGGTAATAATACTCCTGCTTAACCTCATCAAAGCCTTCACATACTAGGATTGTATCATTTTTGTTAAATACACATATAACAATTGCTCGAATTTGCCCTTCCTGCATTTTGCACCTCCAAAAAAAATATTATATAGGAGGATTTTATGCTGTTGCAACGAGAGGATACCATTTTCATGAAATTAATCACTAAATTACGATAGCTGTTTGCGCTCCTTATCATTAATGGAATAGCTGACAGTAATATTCGCGTTTATGGAATTAGATACTGAGCAATATTTATCCTTTGAAAGTTGAATAGCACGCACTACCTTTTCTTCGGGCAAATCACCCTCAAGTGAGTAATGAATATGGACCTCTGTAAATCGCTGCGGATAATCCTCTGCACGTGTACCGTTCAATTCCATTTCGAAGGAAACTATTTCTAAACGCATTTTACTTAAAATTGAGACGATATCTATTCCCGTACAACCAGCGACTGCTTGGAGAAGTAATTCTGTTGGCCTTGCACCAGTATTATTGCCACCTACTTGTTCTGCAGCATCCATCTTTAATTCATGTCCAGAAGGTGTTTTCCCTAAAAACGCCATCCCGCCTGTCCATGTTGTTGATATTTTCATCATTCATCATCCCTTCATAAACTATTTTCAATAGAGATACTAATTATATTGCCCCTGATTAGTTATTAATAAGTATTCTTTAGCAGCTTTTTTCATTCCTTTATGACATTCTTGTGTACAAGTCTTTGTTATACTTCCTTAACCTTTTCCTAATGAAAGTCCAGAAGAGTTAAACCCCTCGCCAAACACTTCAGTTGCATCACTCATAATAATAAAAGCCTGATGATCTATACTTTGAACCAGGTTTTTTAAGTCATTTACTTTTGATGGATGAAGGACAATCATCATAATAATTCTTTCCGTATTTGTATAACCGCCAGACCCTGTCAGTTTTGTTAAGCCTCTGTCAAGCCTATGTAATACCTTATTGCTTATTTCATTTTCATACTCCTTGGAAGAGATAATGTACGCAACTTTTGAACCCTTTTTATTACCTTGGATGACATCCATTGTTTTACGTGTTATGAAGGCTCCAACTAAGGCGTACAATGCATTTTCTGGCGAAAACACTATTCCACCAGCAATCATAACAAGTGCATCCAAGCATAGTACCGTTGTGCTGTGCTTAACCGATTTTAACTGAAAAAGCAATTGTGCGATTAATGTGAATCCCCCTGTATTACCACCTGCACGGAAGACAATACCTAATCCAATCCCAACACCTAATCCGCCAAATATCGATGCCAATAATGGATCATTTGTTAGAACCGGCATCCCATTCGTTAAATAGACGAAAAGCGGTATTAACAGTGAACCGACAATAGATTTCACCAACAATTGTATTCCTAGAAAATAAGAGCAAACTAATAATAAAAATACTGTAGCTCCCCATAAAACCAAGGATGAAGGCAAGTGTAATATATTGCTTATAATTAGCGATGCACCTGTAAGCCCTCCAGAAGCAATTTGATTCGGGCCCTGTAATAAGGTAAATGATAAAGAAATAATAAGAGTGCCTACCACTAGTGACGTATAATAATTTATTTGTTTCAAACTATTCCCACCTTTCTTTCAAGCCATTATAAACAGAAATTCACTTTAGTGCAATAAAGCGAATTAACGCTTTCATGTGTTTTTACAGTTATGCTTTCAAGCTTTTATCGAGCAAAGGAGTGTTGGTACACTAAGAAATATTCAAAAAAAAGAGATGCGCATAAGCGCATCTCAAAGGATGTTAAAGGAGTTTGGGGTTTTCATACATAGAGATATGTGATGAATTATCCTGATATTATCCTATGCCTCTTGTCCATCCTTGTATCAGCACTTGTCCTTTCCCTCCCGAAATTTATTTTAGTAAAATATTTTATTGTGGTTAAAATAAATGAATAAAACTAGGGAGGCATTAATATGACTTCACGTGAAGTTCCAATTACATCATCTGAATTGGCGAATTTATGGATGACGTATCAAGAAAAAACGATGTTGCTAAGAATGCTGGAACATTTTATAGAGCATGCTGATGTGGAAGCGAAGCAGCTTTTACAAATGCATTATGATAGCACTATTAAAGCAGTTGATTTGATTACGGAAATTTTCAAGGAAGAAGGAGCTGCAATCCCAATCGGTTTTACTGCGAATGATGTCAATAATGGTGTACCTAAGCTGTTTGATTTCCTTTTTGACATCATGTATTTACATATGATGACGAAAGTGGAAATGAGCTTATTTTCCCTTTTTTGTGGGATTTCCTATCGGGAGGATATTAATAATCTTTTTATTAGTTTGACGGCTGAATCACAAGCAATTAACAACCAAGTAACACAATATTTGTTAAAGAAAGGCGTTTTAGTTCGGCCACCATTTGTTTCCATGCCAAAAGAAGTGCATTTTGTGCAAGAAAATCAATACAGAAATGGTTTTCGTTTGTTAGGTGAAAAAAGGTCTTTAAATACGATAGAGGTTTCACTCATTCATCATGCAATTGAAACAAATCTTGTAGGTATGCAATTAATGATTGGGTTTGCTCAAGTAGCGGAAAACAAAGCTGTTCAAGACTACCTTGTTAAAGGCATGAAATTATCAAAAAAAATCGAGGTTGATCTAGGAGAATTTCTGCGGCACAGCTATATAGAACCTCCAGCAACCCATGCAGGAAAAGCAACTGCCTCCAAAGTCGCGCCTTTTTCAGACAAATTAATGATGTATAATACTAGCTTATTAACTTCATTTGGACTTGGAACAAATGCATTAGGCGGTGCATTCAGCTTGCGCAATGATCTTCCTACAAAAATGTCACTACTTGCAAAAGACATATACACATTTGCGCAAGATGGCGGGAAAATTATGATTAAGAACGGGTGGATGGAGGAGCCTCCACAAATGGAGGATCGGAATAAGCTGACTAAATGATATAACCCCCTACTACGCAGTAGGGAGTTATTTTTTTCATTAAAATTTCATCACCTGTTTACCTGCTAAAATCGTGCTAATCCCGCTTTTAAACACTAATTGCTGTTTGCCTTCCACGTCCAGCAATAATGTGAACTTATCATTTCCCGTTATTTTGCAGCGGATGGGAACACCTTTTTTGGTTGTATAGACGGTTACAAATCTTTCTTCCTTTATGATGTTGTTTATTATGCTGTTTTGTAATTCAAAACCTGCCAAGTCACTCATCTCCCCATCTTATATTGTTATAATAATGTTACTACATTTAATTGCTGCTTTTTAGTCTTTATTTTTTTTGAAAGTTGTGAACAATTATTTGAGGAGGAACTCTATAACAGTCGTTATTGGCCTGTCGTCTTTCTCTTTTGCAGTATCATCCGTATACCACGCCTCGGTCTCAGTGTAATAGAAGGGAATGTTTTAATTTCATGATGGTCTGAAGCTAAGTTAAGTTTGAAACGCTGTGCCACTGACACTAATACTAGAACTGCCTCCATTAATGCGAAGTGATTTCCGATGCATACCCTTGGTCCTCCTCCAAACGGAAAATACGCATATTGTGGAATGGTTTTTATAAAATTATTTTCAAAGCGTTCCGGAATGAAGGATTCTGGACTCTCAAAATATTCGGCTTTTCTATGCATCACATATTGGCTGACAAGAATCATGTCACCTTTTTTGAAGTGATATCCATTTACTTCTACATTTTTATCCACTTTCCTGCTAGTGACAAAGGATGGAGGAAACATACGCATGGATTCCCAAATAAGATTTTGAGTAAAAGTTAGTTTCATGAAATCAGCTGGAGTTGGCACGTTATCTCCTATAACGTTATCGATTTCTTCGTACAGCTTTGCTTCCACCCCGGGGTTTTGGGAAAGTAAATACCAAGTCCATGACAAGGCGTTAGCTGTTGTTTCATGTCCAGCGATAAAAATAGTCATCACTTCATCACGCAACTGCTTGTCTGACATACCAATGTCATTTTCATCATCCCTTGCATCCATTAAGATGCCAAGCATATCCTCATACTTTACTGGATCATTTCTTCTTTTTTGGATTATTTCTAAAATCACACGATTAAGCTCCTTAATTGCCTTCTTAGTCTCTCGATTAGTACGCGTCGGAATCCATAATGGCAGCTTAATTACGCTTCTCATCCTTTTAACGGTTAATTTTAAAGCAGTTTCAAGTGGTTTTCCAACAACCTGATATCCTTCTTTAAAATCCATACTGAACATCGTCTTACAAATGATACCGAGGGTGATATTCATCATATCCTGGGTAATTATCCGTTCCTCATCATCCTTCCAGGTTGACAAATATTCCTTTGTTATATTGATCATATCCTGAGCATAATCAATGATATGTGTTTTTTTGAAGGCTGGTTGAATAAGTCTTCTTTGCTTCATATGAAATTCTTTATCACTAGTCAGAAGCCCCTCACCGAAAATAGGCTTTAATACCTTAAAATCATCAGATTTCACAAAATTTTGCTGTTTTGTTACAAGAATTTGCTTAATCATATCTGGATTAGAAACTAAATAAACTTTTATCAATGGACCTAAACGGAATTTTGCAAGATCGCCATATTCCTCCGCCATTTGTTGAAGAAATGCTGGTGGATCGGAACGGAATGCATCCAAATTACCTGTAAGAAATTTCCCCTTTGGTCCTTTTGCAGACTTAAATAAAGTAGCACGGTCACTCAACTATTTCTTGCCTCCTTTGTAAATTCATACTTTTCTTATAGTATGAAAGAAAGTGAACACGGTAGTGTACAAAGGTGGAGTCTTTAAAAAATAAAAAGTTAACGATGATAAATCATCAACAATGGATGGTGACTTAAACTATGTTTAGATTGCTTTTAAACTTTCCAACTGGAACACTATACAAATGGGGCAAGCTGCTCTGCATAACTACTGAAATTTCAGAATTCCCCTCCATAGATTAATTAATGCTACTTCAGCATTTGGTGATATATTACTCAACACAACACAAACAGCAAAATATAGTGTCTGTTTATAGTGTCTATATTAGGTCTCTTTAAAAAACTCTACTGTCTCTTGAGTTAATTCTGGAATTTAATCTAAAATTTTTTTTCTTTAATAGCATCAGTTTCTTGTATATTAACACGTCAAATCCTGCCTCCTCAAAAAATCTCTCTTGCTAACTTTCCTTTATGATGTTCTTGTTTTATTTCCTCCGAATAAGTAATCCCCTTTGGATTAACCGAATTTACATACAGATTATTTGATACTACTGCAATTTCTTATTAGTAAATAAGACATAATAACCCCCTCAATATTAAATTATTTTTAATCCATTATCAAAAAAACACCCTATAGATAGACATTATTTCAAAGCGTCTACTCTATAGGGTACATTTTATTATATGTGGGTATTATTTTACTTGGATTAATCATTTATCGTAAATCTGGCTTACTTCTTCCTGTCTATAGAAAACCTTCTAGCAACAGCAATAAGCTGTCCTGAATTTCCTCTCTACTTGTTCCATTAGATGCATTCCATATTTCTGCTTAGGTCGTAAGGATAGCTTACACTGTCATGCTGTAGTACTTTTATCTTCAATATCTGCTTATCCACCCTGTAAATTTGCCGATGCTTCCCATCCTTCTTCATTACGTGTAAGCCGGATTACATCATCAAACCCCCATCTATTCGTGTGACTCAAAAATCAAGAGTTTTATTTAGAGTGACATCAGCAGGCTGATTGTTTGCTTCATCATCCTCTAAATAGTTTAGTAAGTCTTCAACAACATGCTGATGGTTATAAAATGCTCTGTCTGCAGGTGTTAAATCATCTGCTCCATTTAGTACATCCTGAGAAAATACTGGTAGCGTATTTAATGATGTAGCTAGTTGAAAAGCAAGTTCAGTCATTTCGTTAAACTCTTCATTATAAGCTTCTCCATAACCTCCTGCACTGTTACCCTCTCTAACTAGGTTAAAGCTTTCTTGCAAACGCTGTTTAAGTCCTTCTTGTTCTGCTGTTAAATTTATTCTTTCACCCAATATAATCACCTCTTTTAATATTTTATAAGTTTCCTATTCCCTTAAAATCACTTATTAAGCATAACTTCCCTCTTTAAATGGTAAACTACCGCAAAGAAACTCTAATATTTTCTATTTAGTTTTAGTATCACCAAAAGATGATCATTAGTTCTGCTGTTAGATACATCCTAATTCGGTAGCAGGATTCCGCTTGTATTTTCTCTTGCCATCTCAAAAACACATGTGGTTGGTTGATATCTTCATAATAATGCCTCACATTATTTTTAAAAATGTTAATCGTTTTTTGGTCTCTCATCCAAGACATTTTTGATTGTTTTTGAAGAACGTTCACAAAAGTTGCGACTACGCTTGTTGCTAAAATCCCCATTAGACCAAGTGATATTGGACCTGCTGTGTCATCACCTTAAATTGAGCAAGCGCCCTTAAATAAACTATTGCTATCATAATGAGGAAAATGACAGTAAAAGCGCATTTTCTTATTATCTTAACAGTTAACGTTATACATATTCCATATGCACATGCCAAAAGTGGATATAGCGAATAATCACCTAATTTAAAAAAATGTGGAATATTTGGATGAAATTAAATACTATGCAGATTTATGTTTAGAAGGTTATTCTACTATTCAAGAGCGTTATGAAATTATCTTAAATCAGAAAGAAGCTGCGTGAGCCCAATTGATAGAAGAAAAACATTACCATGAAATTATCATTCAAGTCATTCCGGATGATACCAATCCAGTTAAATAGCTAAAAGATATAATGCCGCCCTCTCATTAGGTGTATTATTGATAATTAAAATGGTACAAGTCGATGTACTAAGTTGGAACATCGACTTTAAATGCTTTGTGAATTAATTAACTTAAATAATGCCCTCGTCAATGTACGTACTTTCTTCACAAATTTGTCTTTTCGCTATTTCTTTTATTACAGGAATGCTGCCACGATAGGATCAAAGTCAAACAGAGCATTATTTCTTCCTGAATCAAAGGTCACCAAAATAACAACCCGCTTTTTTTAAAAATTCATTTTCCTTTTTGCTTCTCCAGAAAAAATTGAAATAAATACAATAATAAGGTATCAATCATAAAAATACTTAGTAATTGAATTTTTTTGAATCTCAACAACGAAAATACCTTGGTTTTTTTAAAATAATAAACAAAAATATAAGTGAATGCTCCATCTACAATTAAATTTAACACTAAATAACTAAAAAATTTCCCATATGTATACTTTAATATCCACAAAGAACCGATTATAAATGGACCCCATGTAAAAGGTAATACCCAAGTTAACTTTGGAGAAAGTACTTGGTACCATAGCCACCATTTACGCTTTTTGGCTATAAAATTGAACATATGGACTATGAACGATATAAATATTCCAGCGGGCAGAAAACGCTTTATAGATTCTTTTCCTAGCAAAGGTGCTGATAACCAAGGAATAACCAAAATTAACAGTGCCATTGATTTTGGATATTTACTTATTCTCATTTTTAAACCTCCAATGCAATTAATTGCTGTGTTAATTTCCCCTGAAAACAGGTTAATTATCAATTAACACATCAACATATCCATTATGGGAGGCAAATTTTATTACTTTTTGGGTTCACAGAACCTATAGACAAGACAACATATGTATCTCCCCTCCTTTTTAGCTTTAACCTATCTAATTACTGAATTATGTGCTGGAAGAATAATAACTCATTATCAAGAAAAAAATATTGAAATCAGGAGATCCTACTGTAGTTATACAAAATGGAAAGATATTAGAAGATAATATGAAAAAAATGCGTTATACAATTGACTATTTAAATCAACAGCTAAGAGAGAAAAATGTTTTTAATATACAGGAAGTGTTATATGCATTAGTGGAGACAAAAGGTACTTTAACCGTATTAAAAAAACCACAGTATCGAAATGTTACCATGCAGGACTTGCACTTATACATATCTTCTCAAGAAAAACTGCCTATAGAGTTAATTATGGATGGAAAGGTTATAGATGCAAATTTGCAACAAAATAACCTTAAAACACAGTGGTTAGATGATGAACTCAAGAGAAGTCGAGTAGACATAAAAGAAGTATTTTATGCTGTTTTACTTACACAAAACAACCTTTATATCGATTGTTATAATGACTTTATTAGTTCACCCATAGATAAAGAGTAGAATCAATTCCATTTCAACTTTACATTTAAGACCAATGAATATTACTTTAGAAAATATAGAAACCAAACTGCATGATTTTGTTCGTCACTGGCCGCTCTTTTATATTGCTCTCTAATATATTCATTATTTGTTTTGGAACTTATCTCTAAATAATGATCAACAGTCTTTTGTTCATCATGAAAAGCAAAATCTAATCCAGCTTTAAAGTTACTAGGACACTCTTCAGTTATTTTCGGGTTGTATTTTTGCCCTGTTAGTTGACTATAAATTTTAGAAAAGGTATTTAAATGTCTCATTTCATCTTTCCTAATTTCAGTGATTATTTCTTTTTGTTCTCTTGTTGGTGCCATATTTATTAGTTGCTGATAACACGCTATTGCAGAAAACTCACCATCTATAGATTTCTCAATTAAAGGGATTATGTCATTTTGCCTATGGGCTGCTGGAACCATTGGTCCAAGATATTGATAGTAATTAAATGGGGAAAGGGGTGGATGTGGTATATTATACATTTTTTGACCAAAGTGAACGTGACAGGAAGGACCAGAGCAATGTAAAGGTTGCCCCCAAGGACCGTGATGAGCATGAGAATAACCCTGATAAACTACTCCATTTAGGCCAGTTGTTACAGAAGGATACATAAACTTACCTCCATTTTTTAATTTATACTATGCATGATGCAGGTCAAGGAAGGTTGTCTATTTAAGAATAGGTATTTGTCTAATTTATAATCCAGTAATCCTTTTTTTAAAAGATATTTTTGAGAAAAACCAGATATAAGCTGTATTTAAAAACCTAAATTCTCTTCGTACCATTGATTAAATAGAAGAGGCTGGGACAAAACAAAAGATAACCTTTCTAAACACGAATAATAAGATTACATCTAAATTTTATAAATGAATCCCGAGACTAAATAGAATATGGGTTTAATTAGTTCGGTTTTTGCGCAGATTCACATACTTATGTCCCAGCCTCATTTTTATAAGATAGATAACCAAGTCTTCACTGCAGTTGCTAAAATTAATAGACCCATTGTCCCTTGTAATACTTTTGTATTCAATTTTTTACCCATGTTGGCACCTATAGGCGAAGCGATTAAGCTCGCTACAACCATAATTAACGCAGGTAGTATAGGTATATTTCCTGTTGCGATTTTTCCAGAAACAGCCCCAATGGATGAGATCAATGTAATGGCCAAGGAAGAAGCAATCGTCATTCTTGTTGGTATTTTAAGGACTACAAGCATTATAGGTACTAACAAGAATGCTCCACCTGCACCTACAATTCCTGCACCAATACCCACTATGAACGCAAACAAGGATGCAAGCCATTTATTAAACTTTATTTGATTAAAATGAACATCCTCAACCCGTCTTTTAGGAAGAAACATCATAATAACGGCAATAAGAGCTAAGATTCCATAAACAATATTTATTCCATTCTGCGGCATATGAGTAGAACTGAGTCCTCCAATAAAGCTTCCAATTAATATGCTTACTCCCATGTAAATGATCAACGTTTTATTTAGAAATCCATCCTTACGATAAGCTAAAACACCTCCAAGTGTTGCAAAAAACACTTGAATGGCAGTAATCCCTGAAACTTCATGTGCTGTAAAATGTCCTACTCCTAACATTATTGGTATATATAGCAACATGGGATAGTTGATGATAGCACCACCAATTCCTAACATCCCAGAAATAAAAGAACCGACAAATCCAATAACAAAAATTGTAGATATAATAGTAATATCCATGTTGTTACACCTCTTTATAAAAAGGGAACCTTATTTGGTCCCCTTTATTTTCAACCCTTTTTAATCCAGAATTTTAATACTCCATTATCGTCTTCATGTTTTATTAATTCATGTCCTCCTGATTTAGCCCAAGCTGTTAAATCGTTAAGCGCTCCTTTATCTGTTGTATGGACTTCTAATACTTCACCTGTTTCGATATCTACCATTGCTTTTTTTGTCTTTACTATCGGCATTGGGCACGCTAAACCTTTTGCATCTAATACTTTATTTGAATCCATTTGTTATTCCCCCTATTTTTTAATTAACGAACGGCACAACGGTTAGGTCCAATTTCCATCTCACGTTGTTTATCTAATTCCGGGTTCATTTTCCCCATATTTGTTTCACGAATTTCTTGATATGCATTTGGTTGTGGCGGCAAGTTTTCAGTTACTACTTTTCTAAACTCGTTTTCATCATCTATATGGAGTCCATGGTTTTTTGCAAACAATTCCCCTAGTTTTTCTGCAACACTTCCATCCTCATTCAACTCAGCTATTATCATAAAGTGTGCTGGAAGGACAATTAGCTCTTTTGACAATACTTTGTATCGTTTATATAAAGTCTCTCTTAAATCACTCACCCAGTCTTCTGCCATACCTGCAAGATCAGGTCTTCCGATAGAATCAATGAACAAAATATCGCCTGACAGCAAGTATTTATCATCCACAATAAAGGAAGTAGATCCAATCGTATGTCCAGGTGAATACAAGGCTGCAATATTAATGGTTGTATTACCAATTGTTACATCATTTCCATCTTCTAATGGCTGGTAAGAAAAAGTCACTTCCGTTGCATCCTTAGGTGGTAACCAATAGACAGCACCAGTTTTCTCAGCAATTGTACGTCCTCCGGAAATATGGTCAGCATGAAGGTGAGTATCAAATACGTGTCTAATTTCCACTCCCTTACTTACTGCAAAATCAAGATAGATATCCGTCATACGCGTTGAATCAATTACTACTGCTTCTCCTTCTGATAACACCATGTAGGATAGACAACCTTTACCTATTCGAACAAATTGATAAATTTCACCACCATCATTCAAGTCACCTATCTTAACCGGTTCTAAATGTTCACTCCATGCCTTCATTCCACCCTGTAAATAGGAAACATTTAATCCAACATCAGAAAGCATTTCTGCTACCATTACAGATGAACCTTCCTTTGCACAAACAACCAGTACTTCCTTACTAGTGGAGATTTCATCTATGATTTCATCCACGCCATCAAGTAATTCAAAATAAGGAGTATTTAAAAATTCAAAGTTTTCTCCTTCAATCTTCCAATCAATAAAATCACTCTCATTACGAACATCCAGAATAAACAACTCTTCTTTATTCAAAACTTTTTTCGTTACATCCTTTGAAGTCATTACATTAACAGTCATCCAAATACCCCCTATGGTATTATCTTATTTAAAAAATATATGATGTTAAAAAGTTAAAGTTACATCTGCATCATTTGCAAATTCCAGAAATGTTACTGCTCCGCCTACTTCCACTCCATCGACAAAATTTTCTTTTTCCAATCCCATAACATCCATTGTCATTTGACAACCTATAAATTTAACTCCCATTTCTTTTGCCATAGCCACTAATTCTGGAATGGGGGGAACATTTGCCTTAATAAATCCCTCTGCAAACTGCTCCTTACCTTCAGGCATGATTAATTGCTTATATGCTTCCTTATGAATCAAATTCAACCCTTCAAAAGTAAAGAAAACAGATACTTGTTGATCGGTTGCAGCTGCCGCAGTTGCAATGTTAAAAACCTTATAAGCATCAAATAATCCACCATTACTTGCAATAATTGCTACTTTTTTATTCATCGTTAATTCCCCCATTTTTTAATCATTTATACTACTTGTTTTTCCACTCCATTGACTCATACCTGGTTCAACATTAATTACATTCTTGAATCCATTTTCAGTTAACTTTTGTGCAGCAAGATCGCTACGATTTCCTGTTCTACAAACTATATAAATTTCATCATTATTGTTTAACTTATTCAATTTGTTTTCCAATTCACCCAATGGGATAGAGATAGCGTTAGGAATATGGTTAAAAGCAAATTCTGCATTTTCTCTTACGTCAATAACTACAATGTTCTTATCTGCTTCCATCTTCTTCTCTAGTTCTTCATTGCTAATAACATTTGGGTGTTTTTTTTCATTCGATTCTTCGTTAGAAGATTTTCGCAAATAATGCTTCAGCACTTCCCCTTCTTCCATTGTTCCTAGATAATGATGTCCAGTGCTTTCAGCCCAAGCTTTCATATCTGCTTTAGAGCCTTTATCTGTCGCTTGAACTTCTAATACTTGCCCTGCCTCTAAGTTATTCATTTCTTTTTTTGTTTTAACAATTGGCATGGGACATGCTAAACCTTTAGCATCTAAAATTGTGTTAGCTTTTAAATTCTTCATTTTTCCATCCTCCATCTATACCCACAAGGGTATTATTTATTTCAAAAAAATTTATTCTATTTTCCCTTCCCAAGCAAGCATTCCACCAGTCATATTCATTACATTAAATCCATATTCCTTAAGAAATTGTGTGGCACGGCCACTTCTTGCACCAGAACGGCATACCATGATATATTCATTAGTCTTTTCTAATTCATGCATGCGAAACTCAATTAACCCTAATGGAATATTAACCGCACCTGGTATTTTCCCAGTGGCAACTTCATCCACCTCTCGTACATCAATAATATTAAATTTTTTTCCTTCGTTTATTAGAGCCTCTACTTCTTTTACGGTCATTTGTTTCATTAGTTAGTTCTCCTTCTATTTATTCTAATACCAAGCACTCATGCCGCCTTTAACGTTAGTTATGTTTTTAAAACCTAACTTTTTTAAGACTTTACTTGCTCGTTGACTTCTCATTCCACTTTGACAAATTACGATAACTTCTCTTTCCTTCGAAAGGTCTTTTCCAGCAACTTGAGCAAGTTGATGGAGTGGTATATTTTTAAAACCTTTAATATGGTTTCCTCTAAACTCTCCATTTGTTCGAACGTCAACAAATTGTTTGTTCTTATTATTTAATTCTTTTTTTAATTCTTTAGTGGTAATATTGTTAACTCCCTTTATCGTCAGAACCCTTTTCATTAAGAAAAATAGTAATAATGCAAGGACAATATAATTTAAATATGCCAAATTAAAACCTCCTTTAAACTGGGGAATTTTTACTTCGTTAGATAAATAGATTAACATTTCCATTCTCAGCATCCGCTAAATAAGCAGCTACACCTGCATATTCTATATTACCTAATAACTCTTCTTGTTTTAGTCCTAATAAATCCATTGTCATGGTGCAAGCTACAAGTTTTACATCTTGTTCTTTAGCCAAATCAATTAATTGTGGTAAAGGCATAGCGTTATGCTTTTTCATAATATCCTTAATCAGCTTAGGGCCCATTCCAGCAAAGTTCATTTTGGATAGCCCCATTTTATCAGCACCTCTAGGCATCATCTTGCCAAACATTCTTTCCATAAATCCTTTTTTCACCGCAATATCTTCTTCCTTACGTAAGGCATTTAACCCCCAAAAAGTGTGGAAAATAGTTACCTCATGATCATAAGCTGCAGCACCATTAGCTATAATATACGCCGCCATTGCTTTATCATAATCACCACTAAATAATACTATGGTTGTTTTTTTCTTTTCAGTCATGTTGTTACCTCCAGTATAAAATATAACCATTACCCGTATGGGTATTATAAATAGCAAAAAAAATTAACATACTTTAATCCAAAACTTTCATATACCATTTTCATCACAACACAGAAAGATCATTTATTCCCCTATATCAGTAGTATGAATTTCTAGTATTTTACCAGTTTCTAATTCCATCATTGCCTTCTTTGTTTTTACAATTGGCAACGGATATGCTAATCCTTTCCATCTAACAATTTGTCAATTTTCAATAGATACCACCTTTCATTATACCTTTACCCCTATGGGTATAATACCAATTAAAAAAAGAGAAGGTATCGACTCTTTTTTATCTACTTTTTACAAGTAAGTTTACAGCTTCTTTTACTAATTCCTCTGTATTCTCGCCATTTTTATCAGCTTCCCTAACACATTCAATCAAATTTGAGCTAACAATTAGTCCTATCGTTCGGTCAATTCCAGTTCTTGATGCAGATAATTGTGTAATTACCTCTTTGCAATCTTTATTATCTTCCATCATTTTTAAAATTCCTCTTAATTGTCCTTCTATTCGTTTAACTCTATTTTTTATTTGTTCATTATAATCCATTTTTTTCCTCCCTTTTCATAATAAATAATCATGCATTGATGCATTTTATTATTAGTATTTAAATTTTTAGCATTTTTATATTAGGATTTCATTGATAAAGTATCAGCAAATGAAATATTTTCACTTACAAGCTTTATAATATACCCCTATAGGTATATTGTCAATAATAAGTTTTGTAAAAAAGACCGCAATTAGTTTAGCGGTCAAAATGAATATATTTGCGTTATGAAGTAAGTCCATTTAAAGTGTTTTTAATCAAACCACATTTTCAGTTATAACAGGAATGCTGCCACTATTGAAACATAAGAAAATAGCTTTCCTTTTATATATCGTAACCCTTGATTGTTTAAGTGTAGTGTTTCAAAAATTTGTACTCTACACACCTTTACAATATATAAATAAAGGGTTTTCTAAAAAATTCTGCATAAAAAAGACCGCATTTCCGTTCTATATTTCATTAAGTATAGTACAAATTAATGTAGTTTAATGTGAACGTGAACACGATTAACACCATGCTTTTTGGACAGGAGAGAATTAGAACGGACTTGAACCCCAAACCTGATTGCACGACATTACATTTCCAATTTAGCTACATCGACGTTCGAATCGAACCGCCATTCCCTCTGATTGTAAGCTAGATGCTCTCCCAACTAAGCTAATATACCAAGACTCTTACAAGGAGAACAACTTCCAACTAACAATCGGTGCTGAGAATCTTAACTTCCGTTTTCAGTATGGGAACAGGTACATTTCCCAGGTTAAATATTAAAAAATTAAGAATAGGACAGGTATTCTTCCACATATCATTTGATAAAGTCTAAAAAGAGGTGAATACCATGGCTAACCCTATTGTCGCTAGATCATTGGACGAAATACAGTTTTGGTCAAGGATCATGAAGGAACATGCTTTGTTTTTAAGCCTTGGATTTACATATGAACAACAACAATTGATAGAAGAAGCGAAACAATTTATTGCACGTTTTGAACGAATAGAGGAAAAATTAGCAAGATTTTCTGTCAACTCTGATATTCGTCAAATTCAAGCATTTAACAGTGAGGTTTATCAAGCAGCAGTTGACATTTGGGGGTACAAAAGGAAAGTTCTAGGGCTAACTTTAAGATGTGAAATTCGGACAAATAACTTCCCATTGTTAGTAGACCATATTAGCAGAGAAGCGGCTTTTTTTGCGAATAGGCTTAAAGAACTTAATGATGGAAAGCTCACCCCTGAACCGGATAAAATCATTCAAGAGAATGTGTTCTTTTTGAGAATTATGGCCGACCACGCTAAATTCATCGGACACCTTTTAGACCCATCAGAGAGAAAGTTAGTACAACAAGCGAATGAGTTTAGCCACGATTTTGACCAGTTAGTATTTCAGGCAATCGATTTAGATTCCATGAGACCCCAATCAGAGACAGTGCCAATCTTAGACCAATTTTTGAATCAGAATAGAATATCTGTAGCTTCTTTAAGGGACTTCAAGAAGACAGCTAGGGATTTAATCGAAGCTTGCCGAATAAAAAGTAATATCCACCCACTTTTAGCGGACCATACATTTAGAGAAGCAGAAAGATTCATTGAAATTATAGACTTATTTGATGCTCATCTCACAGGACAAAAATTGTAAAACATAAAACAAACGCTAATAAATCATCATCTAATCAAAGCTTAGGAATCTGATGCATCAATTTTCAAAAGGAATTATTCACAAAACTGCCCCTATAGTGTCATAAAAATAGGCTTCCCTTTTATTTAAGGAACTCCCACCCCGTTAATTCAATAGAATTATCTTATTTTACTTTTTGGCTTTTTTATTGTAGGGGCAAATATAACTTTTATCATAAACTCTGAATATAAAGAGTATTTTTAAATTTTGGTAATTGAATATCCCAATAAATAAGGCATACCGATTAAATTCATTATTTTACCAATTGCAAACAAAATAGTTCCCATTTTTTTAACGATATATCCCTCTCATTATCCTTATAATTAAGATTTCGACTTCATTTTGGTATTCTTTTCTTCATTAACCTGCCTCTTTCCCACCATTAGGAAGGTTCAGGAATACTGCCCCGTAAGGTTTTTTCTAATTCCGATCTTGGTGTATTCATTGATTTGGTAACATAATTTTTTTTACTCTAATGGTAAGAAATTTTTTTATTGTATTATGAGTGCGTAAATTTTTTATAAACTAAGTATAATTGACCTTCACTTTTTATTTTTGGCTATAACATAACTAGTAGAACATAATCACGGTCGTTTAAAGTTGGATACTTAGATTCCCCTCCACTTTTACCTAAGAAGAATAGATAATTAATCCTACTGATGATTCTCCCATTTTTACAACTGTTAATGGAAAAGCTTAGGTGCTAACTCTCCTCCTCCCTCAATTACAAAAAAGTTGTAATACATCTGGCGTATCAAAATATTAACCTCGTCTCGTTGTTTCAATGCTTAGAGATGTTTGCCTGATACTTTCATAATAAAAAAATCCAATAAAAAGATGCGTGGCATTTTGGCACGCACCCCGAAGTATTCCTATAATGTTACTCCTTCTCCGTATTGACCAAGCTGTTCTCTTCCTCTGCCTTCTGTTTATCCCAAATTCTAAAGAACGGAAAGTAAATAATAAACGAAAGCAGGATGATTACAAGCTGAAGGACCGCCCCGGAAATACTGCCGGTAATCAAATACCCTTGTATGATAGGTGGCATTGTCCAAGGTGGTACGATGCCTATCGGTTTGGCGACAAGTCCTATATCCATTGATACATAAGCAATAATTACAGACACTATTGGCGTTAATATAAAGGGAACTATCATTAATGGATTAAGAACAATCGGCATTCCAAAAGTAATTGGTTCATTGATATTGAAGATTCCCGGTCCTATACTTAAACGCCCAAGCTGCTTCATTTGTTGGCTTTTTGCAAAAAATAACATGGCAAATACTAAGCCTAAGGTTGTTCCAGATCCTCCAATAAAGATGATGTCATTAAATTGATCTGTGACAATATGCTTCACTGGTTCCCCAGCTCCAAAGGAAATGGCATTTTCATTCGTTAAAGTGAGCCAAACAGGGGTCATCACTGCACCAACTATACTAGCCCCATGCAATCCTGTTGTCCATAACAGCGTTATGAGGAAGAAAATAAAAATTGTCCCTAAAAAGCTCGTTCCAACTCGTGTTAGCGGTTCTTGTAATAGGACTGTTACAATATTATGCAAGCTGCCAAAGTCTCCTAGATTTTCTACTAATAAACGTAAAACCCACACAACAACAATTGCAAAAAAACCAGGTATCAATGCGGTGAAGGATTTAGCAACAGCAGGAGGAACTCCATCAGGTAATGTGATTACGATATTTTTCTGCAGAATTTTCCGGTATATTTCTGTACATAAAACAGCAATAACCATCCCGACAAACAAGCCTTTACTTGTGAAGAGGGCTGTTTGATAAGCTGTTTCAACGATATCAACTCCCTCTGGTGTTTTACCAATAACATATGAAACAAACGGTGTACCAACAAAATAGGCAGCAAGAGAAATCGCTCCAGAAGCTAATGGGTCGACTTTATAGGATTCTGCTAACCTGTAGGCAATCCCAAACGTGGCTACTAAAGCCATGATTTCAAATGTTCCCCTGTATGGATAAAGCAAGCTTGCTTTAAGCTTCGGATGCTCTGTTAAATAATCTAGATACCCTTGAAAAGGCAAATTAGCCAAAATTAAAAAAACAGAACCGATGATAATAAGAGGCATTGCAAGGATAATACCGTCTCTTAATGCTTGTAAATGTCTTTGCTCTGCAATTTTCGCTGCAACCGGCATTACTTTTTCTTCTAAAAACGTATTAACTTTACTCATAAAATACCTCCTCATAATTAATGAAAACGGTTACAAGATACTTATGAGCCGTTAACTAAAATTATGTTTGAAATTGTACATTTTTAAACTCTGTTTATACTTGTCAGTTGCTGCCAGACTTGATAAAAAGATTGTTACTTCTTTACACAAAAAAAACAGCCGCTCACAGCAGCTGTTTTCAACTTCTAATAATTCATGGATATTGCGGGAACAAAATAGTGAATTCTGTTCCTATATTTTGATTGCTGTTCACTTTGATTTTTCCTTTAAACGAATGGATTATTTGATAGCTTACCATCATTCCTAATCCTGTTCCTTTTTCCTTCAAGGAATAGAATGGTGAACCAAGACTATCTAATTGCTTTCTTGTCATGCCAATGCCTTCGTCCTTTATCATAACCTTAATATAGCCATCTTCTGTAGACATACAAGCAACCCAAACACTTCCACCATTTGGCATAGATTCAACTGCATTTTTTAATATATTAATTAGTGACTGATTCAGTTTTTGTGGATTTGCATATATACAGCAGCTATCATGAATATCTTTTTTTATCTTTACATCAAAATTCAAAGCAAAGTTTTCAAGGATATTCACTACCTGTTCCAGTTGCTGGCCAACATTAATTTTTGTACTGTTATCTACAGTTGGTTTTCCAAAGGCTAAAAATTCATTAATGATATCATTCGCTCGATCTAACTCTTCAATAGATATTTTGATATACTGTTTCTTACTTTCTGACATGTCAGGGTCGTCAAGTAGTTGCAGGAATCCTCTGGTAACTTGCATTGGGTTCCTGATTTCATGTGCGAAAACACTCGTCAGTTCGCTTATAACACGCAATTTTTCTGCATTTTGAATATCTAAACGAAGCTGCTGAATTTCTCGGATTGTTTCATATAGCATTACAAAAAACCAAGTCACTCCAACTACAAAAACCATATGAATAACTTGCACTTTTATCGCATCGAAGGAAAATCCTTTTATTATACCTAATAAGGATATTCCAACAAAACAATAGTAGAAGGAAAGACAAACGGCAATCAAAACCCTTTTATATTTCCGTGAGCGCATAAATAATTTTTGATAAAACAGGATAACAGGTAAAGTAACTGCCAAAACAAGCACCGTATTGTAAAACCCAATACTTATGCCCCCAAAATTAAGCCGATAAAGGATAATCAATGCTGCTAGAAACACACCTGGCCCGAACCCACCGTATAATGCTCCAAACAATAATGGGATAATACGAATATCTAATCTTGAATCGTGCCCAAAATTCAGCGGAAAGGACATGCATAACAGGATGGAAATCCCCCAGAAAACAGTCATCAGAATGGTTTTATTTCGATCATGTTTAACCCTTTCTGTAATGATTGTAAAGTATATGAAAATGGGTAAAACCATAAGAGTCATTTGCAACAAAAAATCTTTTATTATACTCATTTTCGCTACCTTTCCTAAGTTAAACTTTATTTTTGGCTATCGCACGACTAGTATTTTAACTTTCGCTATATAAGCTGGAAATCATTCCACAATTATACTCTAAATTTATCATATTTTGTCGATTAATGACGAATTCATTCTTGTAATTGGAATCTATCTATTTTATCGTCAGCAAGTGTTACTCCCTTTTATATATTTCGGCAAGGCTGGCGATTTTTTTAACATATTAATGTTTTTAACAACATGGATTGATAATTAAGTAAAAAAATTGGTTTTTTGAGAACTCCGCAAGTGGAACCATAACCACTTTGGATAATTAGCTGCAATTATAAATGGAGTGAGAAACTATCAAAAAGTGCTATCTTATATAGAGGAATAGTTGCATTTCTAAAAAAAGACCCCTCATATAATCAAAAGGGATAAATTGACGACATTATAAATAGACATTATAGATGATGACCGCAATAATAATTGCTACAACAATAAAACCGCCAATTGTGGGACTTCCATAAACAGCTCTATTCCAGCCATCGTCTGTATCTATTTTACTGTTTTCCTTCTCCTTATCCTCTTTTTTCATTCCAACGCCTCCAATCATACAAATCACCCTATTATATATATTCCAACTAATGTCGCTATATCCTTTATATAGGAATTGATTATACGTTATTTAAAGTCATTTCCATTATTATGTATGCTTTGCCTGCTTTCATGAAGCCTTCTCCTGTTGCTTGCATGCCAAATTTCTGATAGAAGCCGACCTTTTGTTCTCTGGCATTACACCATATCCTTTTTAAACCTAGGTTTACACCTTCCTTAATTACATAGTTTAATAGTACACTTCCAAAACCATTCCCCTGCTCTTCGCTTAGTGTAGCAAACTTCCGAAATTGCCCTTCATTATTGGTAACAAATAAGGAGAGAACAGAAACGATTTGGTTATCCTTATATAATCCATAATGGATGCCTGACTCATCATTATCCAGCTTAATAAATTCAAATTCTTTATCTGGCCACATCACTTTATGCCTTATTTCCCATGCTTCTTCTTTATGTATATTTGTTATGATGATATTCATAGTTTCTCCTTTTTAGTCTTTAAATTAGAATTAGGCTGTTGCATCATGTTATCCATTCTGCGACAGCCTTTAGTTCTTTTTCTATTTCCGTTTATTTTTCGTTCGATACATGTCAGCGTCTGCTGTTTTCAAAAGCTCCTCCATCGTGCTGCCAAATTCTTTAGTTAAGGCGAAGCCAATGCTGACACCAATAAAAAGTTGATTTCCTGCAATTAAAATGGGCTTAGCAATCTCAGCCTCTATCTTTTCTATTAAACTGTTAACATTTATTTTGTTTTTAATATTTCCACATATGATTGTAAACTCATCTCCACCCCAACGAGCAACTAAGCCTGCTTCTCCAACAGCATTTGTCAGTCTTTTTCCAACTTCAATTAGGAGTAGATCACCTATTTCATGTCCAAAGTTATCATTCACATGCTTAAATCCATCTAAATCAAGTAACATCAAGCAGTGGACTTTAGATTTACTTTCCTGCAGATGCTTCTCCACTTCCTTTTTAAATAAACGGCGGTTCGGCAAGTCTGTAACAGCATCATGATAAGCTAAGTGTGAAATGGTCTTTTCAGCTTCAATTCGGTCTGTTACGTCCCGACCAACACATATTTTCTCCACAATTTCACCAGACTCATTACGAATCATTTCTACCGTTGTTTCATACCAGCGATATTCGCCGTCTTTATGAAGAACGCGCCCTGTAAATCGCACGGTATCTTGATCAATAAAATAGGTGTTTTGAACATCCTTTAGTCTCTTAAAATCATCAGGATGATTAAAAATCACTTGTGGCTGTCCTATGACTTCTTCTTGTGTATAGCCAAGAAGTGCTTTTACTGTCGGAGATATATACGTAAATACCCCATCATTTGTAAAAGCTGATATAATATTCTGAGATTTCTCAGAAATGAGTGTAAACATTTCGTTGATATTTAAAGCACCCTTGCGGTGTTTAAAGTACTGCGTAATATTTTCAAAAGTGATTATTTTTCCGCATTCTTTTTCATTGTTTATCAGAGGCATACAAGTCAATTTAACATAAAGAAGATTTCCTTTTTTATGAGGTATCGCCATTTCTCTTCTAAAAACACCAATGTCAGCAGAAATGAGGCTCGACCAATTCAGCAGCTGATCCAAATCCGCAAACAGCTCTTCCCTTGTGTAACCGAGCATATTCAAAGCTGAATCATTAACTTCCATAATTCGTCCATTTTCATCCAAAAATACTATTCCGTCAGGATGATTTTTATAAAAGCTTTGAAATACACCAGGTTGTTCCAATATACTTTTTTGCAAAACCATTCAACTTTCCACCTTTAACGACATTGTGCTTTTATAGCACATATATACTCAACAAAGATATTACATCCTTTTATTATATTTCCTGTATTCAAAGGAACGCAAAGGAAATTTATAGTTTTTCATAAAGAATAAGCCTAGTGTACAAAGCTCTAAGCTTATTCGTTCAATCCTTTTTTAAACCAAAAAGCAAACCTTTTTATGCTATATAAAAGGATAAAGTTTATGCCAATACTATAGATAAAGTTCCAATGCCTAAATTCAATTAATGAACTATATTTATTTAACAGGAAAGTATATAAGGCTAATAGTAAATTAAAAAGGCAGGTATGTAAAAACTTCTTCATTTTCCCTTGGCTGACTGGAAAATATAAAATATAGAAGACACAAAAAGTAGGATAGACTGCATAATGAAGCGAAAAGCTCATTTTTGAAGCCTTCTCAAACTCTCTAAAAGGAAATTCTATTAGCCCAAAGGAAACTTGTACATATTCATATGCCCAAGCAACTGTTGAGGAAAATAAGAAAGTGATCACATAATATCTCAGTTGTTTTCTAGGAACAAACAGCCATAATAAACAAATGGACAGTAACCAAGAGATGATAAGAATTAATATATTTATCATTCACTTGTACCTGCTGTAAATCCTTTTTTGAACCATTTATAGCAACTGTCATTTATGACAAGTGAAATCACGACAGTTATAAAGGACCAATACCACGTCCATTCCTTATAATTAACCAATGCAGTATATCTTTCTAAAAACCCTTCCAGAATAGTAAAAAAACCAGCTATACCTACGTAATATAATAATATAATCATCCAATTCTTCCTTCGTGGGAAATATAAGCTGAAAAAAATGGCTACGACAGGAAAAAAGAAAAATTCAAAGGAGAAGCTAGTTTTATTATATGTGTTTGTTTGTGGAAGAAGCTGTATAGGATACTCAATCCAACCCTTTTCAACAGTAAACAGTCCTGCCGGCCAAGTGATAAGCTGAAGAAATAAAAATAACACCCATGCATCTCGCCTTTTATCCTTTGGCACAAATTTAAACAACGAAATGATACATATTATTGTAAAGCCAATAAGAAACCATCTTTCAAAATTCATATCGATATCACCATATTATTACTTTTATTTTTAGTATGAAGACAATGAGATTATATATTCTCTTATATGTATGTTTTTAGCTATATTTCATTAATATTCATTAACTTCTTCTCCCGATTAACGAAAGTAATACAAAAGCGAATGTTACTTTACTGTGTTGAAGTGAGATTTAACTACTTGTTCTTTGTATCTGCATTAAAATAAACAATGCCAAAAAATGAGACTTGAAAATCCACAGAAAACCTAGTAGACTTACTAAGGTACTTCTTACAACGAAAAATATTACCTGTATAACCTCAAGAATATGGCTTGAGGGTCTCTACCAGGAACCTTAAAATCCTGATTACAGAAAATGAATTTAATTCATTTTTTGTAATCAGGATTTTTTTGTTGTTAAAAAAATTCATTATATGTATTTAAGAAAGGATGTAAATATGAATTTAAAAGTTATTATCCTAGCAATATCAACTGTTGCTGTCGGTTTAGTTGAACTAATCTTAGGTGGTATATTGCCAACTATCGCTGATGATTTCCATATTTCCATAAGCTCTGCCGGCCAATTAATCTCGATTTTCGCACTTATCTATGCAATTTCAGGGCCAGTGTTGCTTGTATTAACAAGTAAAATGGAACGAAAAAAATTATATCTTGCTTCTTTAGCAGTATTCTTTCTTGGAAATATTTTGACTTATATTAGTCCCAATTTCACCTTCATGATGATTGCAAGAATCATTACTGCGATGAGTACAGCTCTTATTGTTGTATTATCATTAATCATTGCGGCAAAGGTTGTGTCACCAGAACATAGAGCAAAAGCATTAGGACTTATCTATATGGGTATTAGCTCATCACTTGTCATGGGTGTACCACTTGGAATTTTGATTGCCACTAATTTTGGATGGCGCATCATATTCCTTGGTATTGCTATATTATCAATAGGTTCCTTCATCCTAATATCTGTCTTTTTAGAAAAAATTCCTGGTGAAAACACTGTACCACTTACACAGCAGCTTAAAGCTGTTGCTAGTTTCAAAATAGGCAGTGCCCATCTTGCCACGATGTTTATGCTAGCAGGACATTATACACTTTATGCCTATTTCACTCCGTTTTTAGAAACAGAGCTTCATCTTAATGCCAATTGGATCAGCCTTTGTTATTTATTGTTTGGAATTGCAGCGGTAAGCGGCGGAGCATTTGGAGGGATTCTTTCTGATAGAATCGGAGCACCTAAAAGCATTATCGCCGTGATCAGTGCTTTTGCTGTTATTTTATTTTTAGTACCATTCACTACATTTTCACTAATAGTTTTCATACCTGTCATGATGATATGGGCAGCATTAAGCTGGAGCCTTGCACCACCTCAGCAAAGCTATTTAATACAAACAGACCCTGCTACATCTGACATTCAGCAAAGCTTTAATAATTCCGCATTACAAATAGGAATTTCTATTGGCTCTGGATTTGGCGGTTTTGTGTTAACACAAACCGGAACTGTTTCCCAAACAGCTTGGTTTGGGGGTATTATTGTTATTGTCTCTTTATTATGTGCACTTTTTTCAATAACAAGAAAAACGGTAAATAGAAATTATTCAACAGTGCATTCAAATGCACATCGTAAAGAATCAACAAATTAAGTACAATAAAAACAAGTAAAATACCCAGTGTTTTACTTGTTTTTTTTCATTTTTATATAAAATTCATTGATGGCTACTATCGTCAGTAATTGATAAACTGCATGAAAACAGAATATTTAATAGTTGCATCTGTTCTTTTATCAAATTCCCTTGAACGAAATCCAAACGTTACACTTACCTTCACTTCATATGGATTGACAATTTGCGTCTTTGTGTCAATGGTACTCCTAAAAAAACATGCCTTCCTCGTCAGAAAATCCATAATCAATGCCGCTTATAACACTGGTTGCTTGATAAACACGATAGGGGTAGGTTTTATACGTTTAGTAATGGTCCTCCCTTTTTCTAAAGCCTCAGGGAAACGCACTGTATCCTCAATAATATTGAGCATCTACATCACCTCTCCCCATGTTTATTCCAGAACCTTCGTACATTATGTAGTAATTATGTAAGCATTCGATGTACAGCGAATTAATGCGTACCACTGAGCTTAGGCCGTATTTTTCTATAATCTTGAGACCCTCATAAACTCCATCAATTATAGAAAAAGGAGGAAAGGGATTTCCCTATTCCTCCTAAGATTATTAGACAAATCGGGTAATATTGATTAATCTCTGCTCAGAGGTAGCAGAAGTAACGGATGTAGCAATTGTTGTTTGAATACTTACTGTATAAGTGTCAGTTCCGGTCGCAAGGGGAACATCTACAAAGGAAATTGATCCAATAAACCTTTGAGTCCCTGCGGTGTTTCCACTTCTAGCAATTGTCTGTTGAGTAATTAGAGTTCCATTTCTCCTAATATTAATATTAAAAGACAAAGTCCAGTTTGCAGTAGTTACAACGGCTACCTGCTGGGAAGTATCTATTTTAATTTCATTACCTGCAGTAACAGGAACACTCACCGTATTGACTGTTGTTTCTGTTCCTAACGGTACTGCCAAGGTAGTAGTGGGTTGATCATAAAATAAAGCTGCTACAGACGGCAAACCACTTGGGCCTGTTGCTCCCGTTGGACCTGTCGCTCCGGTTGGTCCCGCTACTCCTGCTGGACCTGTTGCTCCCGTTGGTCCCGCTACTCCTGCTGGACCTGTTGCTCCTGTTGGGCCCGCTACTCCCGCTGGGCCTGTTGCTCCTGTCGGGCCGGCTACTCCTGCTGGACCTGTTGCTCCTGTTGGACCGGCTACTCCTGCTGGACCTGTTGCTCCCGTTGGTCCCGCTACTCCTGCTGGACCTGTTGCTCCTGTTGGGCCCGCTACTCCCGCTGGGCCTGTTGCTCCGGTTGGTCCCGCTACTCCCGCTGGGCCTGTTGCTCCGGTTGGACCGGCTGCTCCCGCTGGACCTGTTGCTCCTGTTGGACCCGCTTCTCCCGCTGGGCCTGTTGCTCCTGTCGGACCGGCTACTCCCGTTGGACCGGCCACTCCTGCTGGACCTGTTGCTCCCGTTGGACCTGTTGCTCCTGCTGGGCCTGTTGCTCCGGTTGCTCCCGTTGGACCTGTTGCTCCTGTCGGACCGGCTACTCCTGCTGGGCCTGTTGCTCCGGTTGCTCCCGCTGCTCCCGCTGGACCTGTTGCTCCTGTCGGGCCTGCCACTCCCGCTGGGCCTGTTGCTCCCGTTGGACCGGCTACTCCTGCTGGACCTGTTGCTCCTGTCGGACCGGCTACTCCCGCTGGACCTGTTGCTCCTGTTGGACCCGCTTCTCCCGCTGGACCTGTTGCTCCTGTCGGGCCTGCTACTCCTGCTGGACCTGTTGCTCCTGTTGGACCGGCTGCTCCCGCTGGACCTGTTGCTCCTGTTGGACCGGCTGCTCCCGCTGGGCCTGTTGCTCCTGTCGGACCGGCTACTCCCGCTGGACCTGTTGCTCCTGTCGGACCGGCTACTCCTGCTGGGCCTGTTGCTCCGGTTGCTCCCGCTGCTCCCGCTGGACCTGTTGCTCCTGTCGGGCCGGCCACTCCCGCTGGGCCTGTTGCTCCCGTTGGACCCGCTTCTCCCGCTGGACCTGTTGCTCCTGTTGGACCGGCCACTCCTGCTGGACCTGTTGCTCCTGTCGGACCGGCTACTCCTGCTGGGCCTGTTGCTCCGGTTGCTCCCGCTTCTCCCGCTGGACCTGTTGCTCCTGTCGGGCCTGCTACTCCTGCTGGACCTGTTGCTCCTGTCGGACCGGCTACTCCCGCTGGACCTGTTGCTCCTGTCGGACCGGCTACTCCTGCTGGGCCTGTTGCTCCCGTTGCTCCTGTTGGACCCGCTGCTCCGGCTGGGCCTGTTGCTCCCGTTGGACCGGCCACTCCCGCTGGGCCTGTTTCCCCAGTTGCTCCTGTTG